>ERZ1106923.33-NODE-33-length-68853-cov-16.572691_pt1 | contig 68853 bp, 108 predicted proteins | sample MGYA00403657_ERZ1106923 | MGnify/ENA primary metagenome ERZ1106923 (study PRJEB35170, sample SAMEA104062425) | human gut metagenome | biome: human gut; feature: human-associated habitat; material: faeces | place: Denmark | collected 2012-06-19 ...
TGAAGAACTGTCCCAAGTTGAAGTCATTGAAGATGGGTCGTTATTCCTTCTCTGACTACAAAGTGATTGAGATTGAGAATGTGGATGCGCTGGAAACGATCGAGATGGGTGAGTTGAATGAATGGAGTTACAACATCTGGTACGCTTCATTGGAGTTGAAGAGTATTCTCATTCACAGTGAGTGATGATTAGACATGCCTTCTCTCAAATCACTCAAGTTTGGTAGAAGTGCATTCAGTTATTGTTCTCGTGTTGTGTTTGAGAGTGATTGACAGTGATGTGAGTGATTGACTAGACTTGCCTGAATTGACTTCCATTCAATTGGGATATGATTCATTCTGGTTCAAAGAGAATGATGCTTCAGACACACTGATAATGCGAAGTGATTGAATGAATGTGAATTGACTGACTAGACTTACCCAAACTCACTTCACTCACTGGTAGTAGTATTAATAACTGTGACACATTCGCTAATCCTCGTCACATCATTCTCGAGAGTGATTCTCCTCCGACTTTGATAATCATTAGACATGCCCCGTCTCACAATTGTCACTCTGATAAGTGGACAGTCCTTCCGCTACAAGAACGACGTCACCATTCGCGGAAGCACCCACTTCACCCCTCCCTCACTCCTAGACATCGGCGCCCTCCAACGCTTCTTCAACTAGAAGCCCACCACATCCCCTCCTCCCGTAAACGCCAATCCTCTCTCTCCTCCCCTCATTCCCCCAAATGCACACTCAGCAGCCCCTCCCCACCTGTACTCTACCCACCCCAATCTATCCTCTCAAACCCCTCCTTCTTCCAAACACCCAAACACTCATCACATTCCCCTCCATGGCGCACCCACCAAACGGTTCCTCTCCCCCTCTCCCCCCTCATCCTCTCATAGATCGCTTCCAATTCAAGGACTGCGTCTTCCATCTCACTAAGAGAAGTGTGATCACCAAATCGACCGTGCTCGACCAGTACAACCCAGTCCCCCCTTTCAATCCTAGATGGACAAGGGAATGGAAGATGAAACTCCCCGAGATCGTTTTTGGAGAGAATTCGCTGACCATCACAAAGCAATCTTCCTCCCATACCCTCCACGTCATCTCTTTCCTCCCCTACTCACGCGTAGATCACACCCCAACACATCCTTCAAAACCGGTGCAAAGAACCAGAGTTCGATCCATTGCAAATCAAATTGGACACAGTCAAGACCGATCCATCCATTCCCGTCTATTCGGACGGTTTTCACTGGGCGTTTCCCTCCTTGTCATTACCTTCTCTTTCCCTCATCGATAGTGCTGGAGCCGAGGTGAACACAGCCGAGGAACCCAAAGACGGACAATTGCCCTTCTCTCTGCTAGCGTCGCGCGATCCAATCCAATGGTACGCGTCCTTCACCCTCTTTGAGGACGATCTGCACGACTTCGGCATGCTCGTCAGCGAGTGTCGAATCGTAAGCCCAGTATCCATTCCTAATGAATAGAGAGTGATGGAGAACTTCTTCTACGTTCTGCTGCAGGAATACCTCCGTATCGACCGCCAGGTCGTGTACCTGATCAGTCATCGCTACTACTACGTTCTCCTTTCCTTCCCTACTCACGCATAGCCCTTCCACTCGGACGCGATCATGCACGACTTTTCGGTTCAGAAGCTCGAGTGGAAGGACATCCCTCCGGAAGAGGTCCCTCTCGTGTTCCAGGACATACACAACATCAACCAGTTTCAGAGACTCTTCCAGACGGAGAAGCACTCCTTCTCGTCGATCCCGTTTTCTCCTGTTTGTTTGCTCCTCACAAAATGGTATGGGCCGAGGTAATCTTCCCGTATTCCGCTAAGCAAGACGGTGACCTCGCGTTGTCTGAAGGGGAATTGGTGTTCCTTATCGAGAGAACCAGCGATTCGGGATGGTGGACCGGGGAGAAGGAAGATGGCAGTATCGGGTCTTTCCCTATCAATTTCGTCAAGGTGCTGCCCCCAGACCCCAGTTTCGAGCGCTACGAGGAAATGAAGGGAATTTCGAGTCTCTCCATCATCCAGTATGAACAGGAGCAGAAGGAACCGATGAAGAACGGCGGAAAGTGTGGATAGGACAGTGGATTCAACACTAGGTGTCTCGTGTTCGCTATCTGCGGAAACGGAGAGTACATTTGCGAAGTTACGCATGGCCGCATTCGAAATCTGAGCAGATCCATCTCGTCGCGCTTTCCCAAATTGGAATTGCCTCCCCTCCCCGCCTCCACCGATGTGCGTGACGTCTACAAGTCGGAGCTGTACAACTATTTCTTCGTAACTCCTCAATTTGCCCGTTATCCCTAGCATCTGAGTAAACACCCCATGCTTGGGCCCTACACCATGCGCTGGCTTCTCTCCATCGATCACGTGCAAACGTCGCCATGTCCGCCTTGGGAAGTGGTTTGCCACACCTCCCATGATCCCGATGTCTCCGACATGGCGAGCAAGAAGTCGCCCCTCCTCTCCGTGCGTCGCGGCGAGCGCTTCAAGCTGATCGACATGTTCACCATTCCCTACTCACTCACCTGTAGTGTGGACGGCGTTTTTCTGGAGTTGGAGAACGCATCGGGTCGTGGCTGGTGCCATCTCCGATACTGCGAAATCCTCCCACGCCGTCCCGCCGCCAGCACGGTCCGCTCACCTCACTCCACTCATCGTTAGAGTCTCAATCTCGAGCGTATCTTTCCGTTCACCCTGCCCTCTACGGAGAACAGCGAGCAACTCACACTCAATCACATCACACAACAGACCCTTCTCCTCAACGACCACTTCGGCATCGTGCCCACGCACGGCGACACGGTGACGCTCCACCTCCAGTGTTTCCTGTGGAACAGTCTGCGCGGCTACGTGTACGAGATCGTGAACACGCACAAGGAGACGGTGCTCCACACCATCGGCGAAGACGACGTAGATGCGAATTGTTGGGGTGATGGGGGTAGGTGGAAGTGATCACGCCGGTCGTCGACGAGTGTCTGATGCAAACCAGGCAAGGAGAGAAGAAACTGATTGTGGTGCATAGCAGCAAGGGTGCCCCAAAACCTGTTCTCTTCTATCTGATGAATTGCAAGGAGTTTTTCGTGGGTTATGTGATCGAGTTGTGTCGCATTGTCAAAAACGAGGCGATTTTGCCGCCACCGGATGCGGTTTCATACAACCCCATGGCGAAACGCCCAGCGGTGAAACTGTCGATAGAGTGTGATACGTAGAAGTTGAACAACTTCGTGTATTTGGGTCGTTATGTGCAGAACGTGATCCAATTCAATCTCTCGCGTGATCTGGTGCCTCCGATGAACCCCTCGCCTTTTCCCTCCACGCTCTCAGACGACGACTCGGTGGGAGTTTCACCCACTCACTCCCGCTCGCAATCGCGTCTTTCGTTCGCTCCCGACAGTGTCGGAGGAGGTACCGAAACCCGCACGATTCCACTCGCGCTGCCCAACTCGCAGGTGTACCACGCACTTCCCGTGATTCCGAGCTGTCCAGACCCGTACATGTCATCGCTGTTGCCACGTCAGATCGGCGTGTCACGCTTCGTGGTGGTCACGCAAGAAGGCGTTGGCGTGGACACGGACGACGAGGCGACGCCACAGGCACGCCCTCACATGATTCTCGACATGAACGAGGGGATGAGTTTGACGTCGGGCATCCCGTCGACAGTCACGAGTGAATCGGGTCGTTCGCGCCGCAAGCACGGAGGTCGCAGTCGCCTCCTGAGCAGCGTTTTTGATAACAGCGACGTGTACTCGGCGGACGAGAATCAGAGCTTTAGTCAGCGGCGGGGTCGGTTGGCGATGTCGGCGGATTCGCGGTCGGTGGAGGGATTGTCGGAGCGGAGTTCGGTGGACGTGCTTTTGGGTTCGAGTGATTCGTCGTCGGGCGAGTGGAGTGATGAAGGGGAGTTGGTGGATGAGCGTGGGAGTGGGGTTGTGTCGGAACGTGGGTCGAAGTGATGTGTTTGTTGTTGAGTTTTTCAGTTGTCTCTCTTTCTCTTTGAATACTCACTCTTTCTTCATGAACTCACAAGCTCACTCTTTCTTCATGAACTCACAAGCTCACTCTCTCTTCACAAAACCACACTCACTTCCTCCAACAAACACAACAGGGTACAGATTTGGGCTTGGGAGGAGCAATAGGAGTAATGTGAACAGGCGTCGCTTGGACAAAACGGTGCTCGGACACAGGAGTCGGCGGATTCACCTCGCCCATCACTACCTCCTTCGCAACGATCGGATTCTTCGTTCTCGGCTTGAATCCCTTCTGGTAGGGAACGCCGTGAGTGCGGTTGGACTCCCGGCGAACGCGCGGCGGCAACACAGTGCGTCGACTGCGCCTACGCGTCACGCACCGCTCATTCCCTCACCCGCAGCAGGAGAAACACATAATAAAGAGAACCGTGACGATCACCGCCACGATCAGCTCCGCATACTGCGACACATAGTACTGGATCTGAGTCCACAGCGAGGGCGACGAAGACGGCTCGACGTCCGTCCCGTTCCTCCACGTGTGCGTGCGCGGATCATAGTCTCCGAGAATGGAGTAACTCTCCACTACACGTAACAAACACGACACACGCACGACCATAACACGCCTCCGACGGCACAGCGAAGCCCACCGTGTCCTCGACGCGGTTGTGAACTACCAACAACCCTCGCATGAAACTGTCGCCCAACAGAATGTACTATGAATCACGAAATCGGGACGATTTCCACATTGTCCGAGATCGAGTCGATTCCGAGATAGTAGTACGTGATGCCGCGGGACACGATGGACAAAAAGTACACCGATGGAGGGACTCGAACCACCACGCCCTCGAACGTGAAGAACAACACGGGCCAGGATGATCGCGGATCCAACGACAACGCCTTCCCTTGGAAGAAGTTGTAGTAGGATGAAACGCCCACCGCGGAAGCGTAATAGTTCTTGATGGTATAAACGAAGGCGTTGTAGAGCGCGCTGGGGAGGAGAATGAGCGTGGTGCCTGTGTCGAGAATGGATTGGGTGTTTGCCTGAAAATGAGCCGAATTCTGGACGCGTACGCCGCCGATGGAAATGGAGCCCACGCGAAGATCGGCCAGTTTGATTTGGTAGAATCCGGGGTTTTGCACGTCGAGCCATTGGATGTCTCCGTAGTAGAGACTGGCGTCAATGGCGCCGATTGTCAGAAGACCCTTGGTGTCGCCAAAGCAGGTGGCGAATACGTCCTGTGCACCCTTCTCCTTCTCTGCGGATCACAGAAATGCTGATTTAACAACCGCTGGCAATGAACTCGTCAATCCAGGTCGCGTAGCAGGAAGGAGAGCAATACAGATTGCTGTACGCCAGACCGAGTAGACCGTCCGTGTGCTCCGACCATGTCCCGGATTCCGTGCTAGAATGACAAGCGAAGATGATTCCCACTTCACGGAGCCAAAGGAGGTGGGGACGGTGGAAGAGAGCTCTCCGCTGCTGCTGTAGATACCCGCCACATCGCGTATCAGACCTCCTTCCGCTCTGTGTGATGAACGACGCACGAAGGAGTTACGTGCTCCCGTCACCGTAGCGCACATAAAAAGCGCAGAGCGAAGGTTCTGTGCGTGCGCAGCACTTCCTCTGAGAACACACGCCGGTATCACCGCAGACGCCCGATCGGCAAGAGTCTATCGCTAACAGAGAACAAGTGGAACGACTCGGAGAACACAGCTCGGAGGAACAGTCAATCGGGTAGATCGAACTGCTCAATGTGCGATTGTAACCGTTGTAATACTATAATGAACGAGAGAGGAGAGCACGACGGGATTACAGGACTTGCACTGAGCATCTTCAATGATCATCAGATTGGAGCCCGTATCCTACCGTTTAGACACAGGATTGATAGCAATACCATGTGCATTCTCACTTTCTGTGATGGTGTACCTATTCCCATTTCGACCCAGTACATGCCCAAATCCATTTGACCTTCGATCTGTGCGCGAAAGGGAGGGTAGGACTATTTGATGAGGCAGCGTGGACAAACGGACCATGGCTTGCATGAGCAGCAGGGTTGATAGTATAAAACACTTCATCGAGCGACGGTTGTCCTTTTCGCGGAACGAGATGATGAAGAGAAGAAGAAGAATGAAATGGGGATTAGCACTCGATGAAAGCGGAGAAGGAGATGCAAAGGTAGAGTGAAGACATGCAAAATCAACGACTTTCGGGATGAAAGGGTTGTGTTTCGTGTGTTCAGTGGAACGTTCAGAAATGAGTTGGATAAAGCGTAAACAGTTGCATTTCGCAAGAAGGACTCGGTTCTAACGAGAAACCCCATCATCACGGATTCCCCTTCAAACCCTTCACACTGAACCCCACCATCCCTCAACAACACGCACACCTCCTTCCCCTCCCTCCATTCTTTTCCATTGCATGACATGACAACGGCACCCACGGATTGGAATCTCGATCACCGAGAAATCGTGCGCCAGTTCAAGAACTACTTGCTGTCCAATTGCCGGGAAGAACTGATGCGCGTAATGTCCGATCCGGATACGACAAAACACTTCGGTATTCACATAAGGTTTGCATTTGCATAATGGTTTTCATGAACAGCGTCCAGCAGCTGTTTTCGGTCAATCCAGCGCTGGGAAATGAAATTTTGAACCGATCCGTTCAGTCCGTGTCTCTGATGAACGCTACCATCGTGGAGGCGGAGGAGACGTTCATTAACAGTATTCAGGATGAAGAAACGCGCCAACACTTTGTGCGGAAGGAACTGTGCCAGTGCCGATTCTACGACATCCCCCCGGTTCCGGAATTCCACAAGCCGAGTGTGGGGATGATTCGAAGCGACGATCTCGGTCGTTTGGTGCAGTTCAGCGGCACGGTGATTCGCACGGGCATGGTTGGTTCCCCTTATCGTCTTAACTCGTAGATAAAGATGCTGGAGGCGGAGAAGGAGTTCGAGTGTCAGAATCAGCGTTGCAGATGTCGCTTTATGGTGCACGCGGACATTGAGCAGGGCGGAATCATGGAAATGCCGGTCACTGTACAGCTATATGTTGAGGAATAGACGAAATGCCCGTCCAACGGTCGTGATTCCAAGTGCCGATCCACCGTGTTCAAGCCCATCGAAGTGGATTTCATTCCTGCCATTTATTCTAGGGAAGCGTGAAGTGCTGCGATTACCAGGAGATTCTCGTCCAGGAGCGCATTCAGATGCTGGAGGTGGGCACGATGCCTCGATCCATCACGATCATCCTTATGGACGATTTGGTTGACAGTTGTCGTGTCGATATCATCATCCCTTCTGACTGTGTAGGCAGGAGACGATATCGTGATCACGGGCGTTGTGCGACAGAAGTGGCGCCCGCTCTGTCGCGACGTGAAGTGTGATGTGAACATGATCGTGGTCGGCTTGTCGGTGCGTCTGATCGGCGACCGCGACAACGAGCGCTTCCTAACGGACGAGTTGGTGAAGAAATACCAGACGTACTGGAGTCATTACTACAATCAGCAATGTCGACCCTTCCTGGGGCGCAACATTCTCGTGAGCAGCGTCTGTCCCAACCTATACGGCCTCTATCTCGTGCGACGCAATTGCCCTCCAATCATCATCAGGTGAAGCTCAGCCTCCTCCTCATCCTCATCGGCGGCGTTTCGTCCACAGATCCAGACAAAAACCCGATTCGAGGGCAAAGCCACCTCCTCATCGTTGGCGACAGCAGTACGGGAAAGAGCCAATTGCTTCTCTTCGCCAGCAAAATCGCGATGCGAAGCGTCATTACGAGTGGGTTGGGGACCACAAGGTTTTGGTGATCACGATGATTGAGGACTAGTGCTGGACTGACGTGCTCTGCGGTTAAGGACGGTGGCGAATGGATGCTGGAAGGAGGCGCGCTCGTTCTCGGGGATCGCGGCGTGTGCTGCATTGATGAGTTCAATTCGATTCGCGAGCACGACCGCGCGACCATCCACGAAGTGAGTCGTGCATGTTGCAGTCATTACGATAGGCGATGGAACAACAGCGTCTCTCCGTGGCAAAGGCGGGAATTGTGACCACGCTCAACACGCGTACAGTGGTCATAGCCACGTGCAATCCCCGCGGGAAATACGACATCTCGCAGGACCTGAGCGTGAACACCTCCATCGCATCGCCGCTGCTGAGTCGCTTCGACCTGATTCTGCTGCTATTGGACAACTCAAACAAGAACGTGTGGTGTGGGTGCGTGGCGTGAGCGTTAGTGGGACAACCGTGTAGTCAATCACATTCTGAACATCAATGTGAATATGGGGGATACCACTCTCCTCGAGTACTCGAAGAACTATCATAGTATGGGCGTTTCACTGTTGTCACATTCAGCACCTCTGTGGTCGGTGGAGGAGCTGAAGGGATATGTCTTGTTCGTTCAGCGTTTTTATCATCCACTGCTCTCCGCCTCCTCGCAACTCATTCTCACACGCTACTACCAGCACGTGCGCACGCACAACAATTCGAGCACGCAGGCGACGGTGCGCTTGCTTGAGTCGTTGATTCGGTTAGCGCAGGCGCATGCGCGATTGATGATGCGCAATGAAGTGCTCACCATGGTCCCTATTGGAATTGGGGGTCATCCATAGGACGCTATCGTGGTTGTGTTGCTGATGGAGGCGTCGGTGCTGGGCACGGGGTTCTTGGGTGAGTGAGATGTCCAGTGATTATGGTCAGACATCAACAACTTGCTGTACATCGACTTTCCCTCCGACTGCGAGGTGGAGTACCTGAACTTGGAGGCGAAGATTCTTCACCAGCTGCACTTGGAGTGGGATTGCTGAAATCGTGCCATTTTTAGGAATGACGTGGAACCGACCGATTTTGCTTCCTTCCGGGATGTGGATGTGTGCGCGTTGCGGGAAGAGGTGTCTGAGGAGTCTGGGAGTGAGGAGGCGTTTCCTGAGAAGAATGGAGTGGATGATGTGAATGAAGTGGATGCGTTGCGGGGATCGCAGGAGATGACTCAAATGCCATCTCAAGCGCCTCTTCAACAGCCGTCTCAATCTCTTCAACCGTCTCAACAATCACGACTGTTTCAATCACTTCAACCATCGCAGCCTCTTCCGTCTCAAGTGCCTCCTCAATCATTACAACCTTCTCAGCAGTCCTCTCAACCTCAACAACCCTCTCAATCACAGCAGCAACCTCAGCAACAACAACAATCTCAACAACAATCTCAACAACAATCACAACAACAATCTCAACAACAATCACAACAACAACAACTCCCCCTCACCGACGACGACCTCCTCCAATTACTCGATCTGGAAGACATGCCGCCTCCTCCCACTCCCATTCAACCCAAGACAATCTCTGCAACGCAGCAAAACGAAATCGATGCCATCTTCTCCACACAGAACCAATCCCAAGAATTGAACGTGCGCACTCACGACAGTGAACCGCTGCAGAACAGCTTGAGGGAAGACCCGTTTGTGCTAACGCAAACGACCGCGGCAGCAACGACGAATGACTCTTCTCTACTCTCACTAGACGACCTGTCCGACATTCTAAGCGATGATTTGAAATCACTGCTCTGCCCTGTTTGTTGAAACTGACTCCAAACAATTTGAATCTCCACCCTGTCGTTTCGATGTTCGAAGCAACGAATGAAGTAGTCGGACTGTCCATGACGCTGGTCGCTGTTCTGGGCTGGGCAACGCTCAACAATGCGGTCCTTTGCACGCGCTCCCCTCCTGGCATCTTCCATTTCAACCTCATGTTCTGGCGATTCATCTGGGCGCTTGCCATCGGTCTCGTTCTCGGCGCTTCCTTCATGCCTCCCAGCCGCGAATCGATGATTTCCAACTTGAAGGATCTTTTCCACTCGTCCGGAAAGTGCATCTTTGAAAAGATCGGAGCCACCTTCCTCGCTGGATTCACCGATATGCTCTTTCAGATCTTCATCCTCGGTGGCGTGAGCGGTGCTGGCCTCTCGAATTCGATTCCGCTGCAAATTGGATTGGCGACCATCTTCGGGTCCTTCTTCACGTTTGACATGCCTATCGCGTATAACGAGTAGGTACATCGTCGAAAGAAAGGGCGTGCTGAAGTATCTCATTCCCGGAGTGTGCTTCAACTTCCTGGCTGTCATCATCAACACCATCACCTACAAGCATCTGAGTGTGGACCAGAAGCGCAAGGTGGAGCAGCAGGCTCTTCTGGAAGAGGGAGAGAAGCAGGATGCTGTGAGCTATCCAGTGGGTGCTGATGTGTAGGTTTCCACGAAGATTAGTCCGTGGAAATTGGTGTGCATCTGCATCATCGGAGGTGGACATACGAATTGTGGATAAGGTGTAGCCTTCATGGCGATGTTCTGGGGACCCACCACGGCAATCGCGGGAAAGGATCCACACCATCTCAACTCGTATTCCATCGCCGTGCTGACGTCCTTCTTCTCCTCTCTGACCGCAGCGCCCTTCTCCTAGTCTTCTTCGTGTTTCTGTCTGAGGAATAGTATTTCGATGCGTCACCCGTTTGTGGGCGAGCCCTCCACCTTCAAGGACCTCATCCACACGAGTTGGCGGGATTTGTTCCCTGGTTGGCGTTACAACTGAAGTTTCATTTCTAGCGATTTGGGGCGGATTCTGCTGGGCAATCGGCACTTACGGTTTCTGCTTGGGAGCGTCGAAGATCGGTTTCGCGGTGGCGTATGTGTGGTGAATGAAGTTGAGGAGTAGATACGTGTTGAGCCAGTCGACGCCGTTCATTGCATCCATGTACGCGATCTTCCTTTGGAAGGAGTTCAAGGCGGCGTCGGCAACGACGTGGGTTCTTGAGTCTTGTATGCTGTTGAGCTTGGCTGTTTCTGTTGTGTTCCTTTGCATGGCTCGCGCGTGTTGTGTTTGTTGGTAGTTTTAGTGTGTGTCAACGAGAAGAAGTATCCCTCTGAATGAGAGCACCCCTCTGAAAGAATGAACTGAAACACCCTCTAAACGAATGAACTGAAACACCCCTCCAAAAGAATGAACTGAAACACCCCTCCAAAAGAATGAACTGAAACACCCAACAAACACACCACTTCTTCATCACAAACAAATCCCTTGGATCGGAAGACGCCTCCAAGTTCATATCCCCCAATCGCTTCTTCTCGGTCATAAACGGCTTCATGGCGTTGCGCAAACGAAGAGGGGGTAAAGCGAACTGCGCAAACTCTTCATCACTCAGTGTCTCCATACTCTGCAGATCCGTTCCCATTTTGGATCGCGCCTTCGACAACCACGCATCCACCTCCGTTGCAAGAGAGGGGTCCGCAGAAACCGCCTTCTCCATCGCGCTCACGAAATCACTCACAGAATCCTTGGCGTCCGGCAACACACTTTGGAGATTCACGCCCTCGAGACCCTTTTCCACTTTGGCAATTGTCTGCTCGATATCCTCCTCCACCACCTTCTTGTCCTCCGGCTTGAGTTGGAGAAAGTCCATCAGTTCGCTCGGAGTCATCTGATCCGTCTCGGGATGCTGGTTCAGGAAAGAGTCGAATTCCTTCATCATCATCTCCTCAAACTTGCTTTCAGGCGTTTTGTCCACACCAAACTCATACAGCGCCTTCGAAACCGCCTCACGCGCCTTGGGGTCCAAATGACTGAGATCGATGGTTTGCTCTCCTTTCTTCATTGTGTCCTTATACAAATCACTGATGAGTCTGTTGCTCAGCTTTGGAACGGAAAAGAAGGGAAACGGCTCAGGGTCATTGCCCTTTTCGCTTGCCACCTCCTCTAGCTCCTTTCTTTCCTGCGCATTCAACACGCCTACGCAGAGTCATTTCAAACAAGACACCTGTACTCCTGGGTCGACTGCGGGAAAAGGAAGCCGTTGGGAGCCACACTCCAGTTCGAGCCACTTCCCAGCGCCTCCCCACCGCTCGAATGCAGCGATTCATGAAGAACAAACACGGCACACAAACGAAAGATTGAACACGCAATCGAACATGAAGAACAAACACGGCACACAAACGAAAGATTGAACACGCAATCGAACACACTACTCCTTCTCCTTCCTCTTCCTCTCCTCCAGCTCGGCGAGGTACTGCGGGAAGGACTCCGTGACCACGATGGGCATCAGCGGAATCCTCTCCTCGTCGTACGAGCCCTCCCTCGCAACGATCTTCACCAGTGTGTGCAGCGGAATGGAGTAGTACGGGATCTTCACCTTCGGCAAATCGATGAAGTATGAAATCAGACATCGCAACACCGCCTGGTGCGAAACGACGATCACGGGCTTCGTCGTCCTCTCCAGCTCGAAGATCACGGGCTGCAGACGCTCGATGATGTCGTTGTAGCTCTCTCCCCTACACATCACGCCATCGCGCATCGCCCACTCCGGATAGCGGAAGTTCAGCTTATCCTTCTTCCTCTGTCTCGCCAACTCGGGGTACACCTGTCCCATCTCCTGGTACGTCAGGTTCTCGCAGATGCCGGCATCGATCTCGTTCAGCGCACTCCACTTCACGCGACTGTTGCACTCGATGTACTGCGCGGTCTGCACCGTGCGCTGCTTGCAACTCGTCCACACCGCCAAACGGTGCACGTCGCAATAGGGGTCCGTCGACACATATCTACCCTAATGACCCAATTCGTGTCTCCCACTTGCCGAGCTGAGCGGCGTACTTCTTGCCGAACGCCGTGAGGTTGGGGTCCCCACCAATTCGATCCTCGAGGTTGTACTCGCTCTGTCCGTGACGCGTGAAGTAGATTGGCTTCGGCTCGGGGTGGAGATTCATCACGAAGGAGACGATGGTCGTGGGGAGGTAGCCGCGAACGTAGTTTGTGATGTAGCGCTTCCGATTGTCGCGATTGATCTCGGCAATGCAATACACGTAGGACTCGTCGTTCTCGATGTCGTCGTAACTGGGAGTGAAGGGAGAGCAACAACCTCACTTCTTCATTTGAAACGCAATTCGGTTCTCGTAATCCTCCAAGGCGTGCTCCTTGTCGTAGCCCATGTACTCGATCGAAAACAGCTTCTCCTTCCGAAAGCGGCGGATGCGTATGTCCTTGTCGTTCACACGCATCTCGATCCAGAGAGGGAGGTGGAGATTCGGCTACGCTCGCACACATACGAATCGAAATACCTCCAACGCGATCTGCTTCGACACGTAGTCGCGGAACTTGTGACTGAGGTTCGAGCCGTCGAGAATGCCCACTTGCCCTCCATCACGCAAATACTGGAACATTTCGCGGATCGTCTCCTTCAGAACCGAGAACCGCAATGCAAACATCTAGGCCTCACGGGAAGCAACGGAGACGACTTCGCTGTTGTCCGGGTTCCAGTACTCCGCCGGAGGCGAAGCGTAGTCCGGGTACAATCGCTTGCGAACTTCGGAGCAAGAAAACACGCGGGCGTCGTAACCCTTCCATGTGAGAAACCTCCGAATCTTGTTCGCGACATAGCTACGCGTCAGGTCACTACACCGCGTGCGCAAACGTTTTACCGCATCCGGAGAGACCGACCATACAAATGGCAAGCTTCACGCCGTCTCCCAGTTGCATCAGACCCCCGAGTCCAGGAACTCCGTATACGGAAGAATCGATCTCCAAAGTGCGTCCCGGACGGGGTGCTTCCAATTACGAACGAACACAAGGCGTACACTTATCAAGGTCTTCAGACATAGTGCACAAAAGGGTTGAGCTCCCTTCCACTTCAATTGAATAACGAAGGATAGGAAATGAAACGCCCAACACATAGGATTTGCCTTCAAACAAACAGGAGAGGAATCAATATGCTACAAGTCCTTTCATCACCTTCTTCGGCTCCGTCTTCTTCTTCTTCACCACCAGCCGCATTCCACTCTTCGGCGCTGTCGACGGGAGAACCTTGACGTCTGCAGGCTTCTGAGCGAACAGATTCATGTAGCTGCTTTCCTTCTTCGTCTCCTCCTCCTCCCTCTTCTTCTGGAGGTACTCCTTCAGCTCCTTCTCGTCGTTCTCGTCGTCCTCCAGCTGCTTCCGCTCCTTCTCCTTCTCCTTCATCTGCTCGCGCTTCCGAATCACTTCCAACGCTTCTTCGGGATCGGCGTTCATCGTCTTCCGCTGCTGCGCCTGCAGCGTGTCCAGCGCATCGTATATGTCCATTTCCCTCTTCGATTCCTCCGTTCGATTCTCCAGCTCCTGAATGGCGTCCATGTTCTCCGCCTCTTCCGCCTTCGCCTTGTCCTCCAGCTCCAATTGTCGCTCATTCTTCCACAGAACCGAGTTCCGCGTCGCTCCCGACACAACGGCGTAGCTGCTGTTCTTCGGATCGGTTTGAATGATGAATTCGGACTCGCAGTTCGTGCATTTGAAGTAGAACCGTTCGATTGGAATGCCCAGGTAGTCCTCTCCATTCGCCGTCTCCTTTCGCGTGTTGAACTTCTTTCCAGCATACATGAACTCACCGCATGCATTGCAGCGCACCGTAAAGGGAAGCATCATGCGGACAGTGAACTGACCGATGTTCGACAACTTCACTTTGCAAACCTTGTCGGGATCGAAGTCCCACGGAATGAATTTGTTCACCACCTTTCGTTCACCCATTGCTCCTCAATTGAAGAAAAGAATGAGATCGTTTTGAGAGGAGAGGGGTGGTATTTCAACTTATCACCTCAACGGAGTAAGAAAGTGGTATCGTTTCAACGAGAAAGAAGGATCTCAAGGAGAGATTACTCCCGTCTTTCAACTGAAGAGTGATGGAATCTCAAATTACAACAAAGCGAACACAGCAACTTCTTCGAATTCACCTTCTCCTGGTACTCCTCTGGGTAGTACTGGCACTGGCGGGTGTTCAAGACCTGCTTCTCGATAAAGCCGTTGTGGATGTAGAGAATCCGATTCGCGTAACACTCCAAGTCCGGGTTGTGCGTCACCATGATCATCGTGATGCCTTGCTACTCGTGAACCCCGCCTCTCATTCCCACTCGATTCAAATCCAGCAATATGTTCATCACCTCGATTGTGGTCCTGCTGTCCAAATCGCCCGTCGGCTCGTCCAACAACAGCATTTCGGGGTGGTTGGCGAGAGCGCGAGCGATGGTGACGCGCTGCTGCTCACCGCCACTCAGCTCTGAAGGGAGGTGGTCGATGCGGTCCTGAAGACCCACGTCAATCAGCAGTTGCTGGGCTCGCTGCCGCTGCTCCGCTTTCCGTATTCGATTTGCCAACTGCATCGGAAGCATGACATTCTCGACGGAGGTGAGTGTGGAGATCAGATTGAAGGTCTGAAACACAAAGCCGATCTAGTTGTCACCCTCCCTTCAAACGGAATACGTGTTCGAGTCGCAGCTTCGCCAGCTCGCTCTCCTTCCCGTCGTACTTCACCTCCCTTCCAAACAGATGTACGCAGCCGGAGGTCGGTTTATCGATCGTACCGATGATATTCAGCAAGCTCGTCTTCCCACTTCCACTCGGACCGCGAATCACGACAAACTCGCCTCGCTTGATAGGAAAGGACTCCACGGAACGATCCAGCGTGATGTTCCGAAGCACCGGGACGTCTCGACCATCCTGCAGCTTGTAGTTCTTCCTCAGATTGCTCACAACCACAATGTCCTCCTCCCTCGTTGCGTTATCGGTTTCTGCAGTGGACGCACTCTATGGAATGAAATAGACATGAAATTCGTACCATTCTGGGTGACAGGAGAACGAAGCGGGATATCCGCGTTTGACAAGGGGAATGGAGTGAGTCTCGATCGGCTGCAATAGAAATGACACTGCAGGGAGAATACGCTCTCCTGGCGCATGGAGCGGAAGACAAGCACCTCAAACGAAATGAGCGGATGAAATCATAGAAAGAGTATAGAATGAAGACAGACACTAAACGAATAGTGAATGAGCGCTCGAGAGCAGCTCGAGCAGTTGCGCGTCGAGTTGAAAGAGAGGATCGATGAGATTATCGATTACGCCATTCTCCGAACGCAGGGTGCTCATTCCTCTGTTGTTCCTCTAACGCGTAGAAATTCTTCAGGATGACGGTGTAAACACAAATGGAAGGCGAGATACAGGATATGAACACGACAAAACCGAATCGACGCAGACACCCGAAACCAAGGAGGGAGAGTATCCTCACGCATTCGAAATGATGTACAGTGCAACCGTATCGGAGGACGAGGACTCCATTGTCCTGGACAACTCACACGCGCAACTCCCGCTGCAGATTCAATCCTCTCCTGCAGTAGAAGAGAAGCAAACGTCTTCAAAGGAGAGTTCCTTCGTATCACCCGTTTTGCCCAGAACGAAGACACATGGAGTGAAACGGGGTGAGATTGCCTCCTTCTTCAAGAAGAAGCGCAAAGCGGAGGATCCATCCCGTGTGAAAGAGAAGAGCACTCTATCTCGCTCTTCTTCGAGGACTACACACATAGAGATTATTGACGTGGAAAAGGAGGAGAGAATCCCCCTGAATGAAACACCGCCTCAGTTCTGGAAACTGGACATACCGTCTTCACCGACACTAGGATAGCATTGTGCCTGTTTGTTCAAACAAAGAGTGGCATCGATCGGTCTTCTTCACTTTATGCGACGGTCTCTTTCGTATGGTCACCTTCATTCCGTTCAGTACGAAGGATTCCTTCTTGTTCACTGGCGTCGGGAGCACAACGACAGGCGGAGCCTCCTGTTCCTTGGCCATCGTCTCTCTCTCCCTCTGCTCTTCCAATATGCTGTCCTCGCTGCTGTCCGTAATGAACTCGTCATCAGATTGCTCCGCTAGCCTTCCCGTTGGCGTGACGGGACTCTCGCTGTTCTGGACTGTGGACGATTTTGAATTCGGCGTTGGGGTCTCCGAGGACGCGACTTCTTCTTCGGGAGGCGCTTCATTCACTTCCTTTTCGTCTGGTTTGCTGGTGCGCGTGGACTCCATTCGTTTGGCCCACACGGAGTGGAAAGGGCGAGAATGAAATGCGTCCGCTCGTCAGGAAAGACGCTATTCACCAACAAACACCAAGGGACAACTCAAGCAATAGACTCCGATTCCTTCTTCACCAAGAGCTCCTGATCCTTCTTCACAAGCAGCTTCTGCTCCTCCTGAGCCAGAGCCATCGTCTTGTTCTGCTTGATGTTCTCTACGCATCACACGCCCTTCCATTCCGCACCGTAGGTGTACCACATACTGCCCGCGATACAAATGACGCTGCCCACAACACCGATCATCTTGATCTTGTTTCCGAACATGAAGACAGACAGCAGGATCATGACCACTTGCTTCACATTGCCCACAACGTTCATCATCAAAGGGCCTCCCTCTTTCACGGCGTTGAAGTTTGCAATATTCAAAGCGAACGCAAGCATGCCGTGAGCAATAAGGATAAGGATACTCGTCGTTGGCGCTGATGGCAACCATGTGGAGTAGAACTTCCTATCATTAAATAGTGACAAAGGGAGGATTTCGGCAATAGCCATGAGTGAGTTCTACGCGTGAAGCACCGGAGGAAGAGGAACAATGTTGAGCAACTGGAAGGTGCTGATCGGCTCCTTCCCAGAAAGAAGGTACTTCGTAATGATTCCCTTCAGAGATGAAACTGTGCAGCTGATGAAAAGGAGAACAATACCGCCCACAGTGCCGTAAACCTAAGGCTAATCGCGGCGAGGAAAACGCACATCGCCTGCGCAAACGAGCATGGTTCCGATGATGACCGGAATCAATGACAGATAAATGGGGAGCGAACGAACTGTGCCGTGAATGATGAATTCAAGGACGCAGGTGAACACCGGCATTGCGCAGCGGAACATCTGCGAGTGAGGACAAGAGGAAGGGGTCCGAACCTGATCCAAAGCAAGCGAGTTGTACTTGAGAGAGGAGTTGGAGAGAACGATGTTCACGATAAAAACCACACTCACTAAAAGCATGTTCTTCCATTCCGACTGCTTCAAAGGACGGTAGTTGAAAAAACGAGGGGTTACGTACTTCATGATGGTTGAATAGATGGCACAAGAGATCATATGGATCTGAGGGTAATCGGCGCATCAGAATGCTAACCATCGTAATGGTGATGGGAAACGGACATTTCAAGGAAGTGAAGAGCGTCTTATTCAGGGTCGTCACGAGAATCACGATAGTGAACCATATGGGGATCCAAATGATCATGGCTGTTGTGGTGAAGGAGAATAAGGAAAAGGACGGTGAGTGAAACGCCCACAGGTTATCATGAGTGTTCGCGTTTGCGGTGCATTCGGATTGTATGAGTGATTTGGAAGCAGTGGGCGTGGAGTAAAGAGAGATTGGGTGATGGAGTGATTCTGTTATCTGAGGGGAGGAATGCGTTGTGTTGAGTGAATTCAATGAATAAGTGTTGAAGTAGAGTGCTTTTGATGGCTCGGTTTTGTGATGGTGGAGGGGACGCGACTGTCTCCGTGCATTCCGTATAGAACGCATTCTATCTCTTCGTTGACGTAACCCTCCACAAATCGCCGCGATTCTGGTCCTCCCATTCGACCTCCATTTCTCGCAAACGATGAATGCTTCTCTCTTCTTTGCTGTTTGAATAGGTTGCTTGTGTGATGATAAGCCAAGAGGCAGTTTCGTATTGCCGGAAGTGAAAGAACCGTATCAGCAACGCAAACGACCCATTGTTGTTGACGAGGCGTACACTGCATGGATTGGTGCGTAATACATAGCCCCAAACCGAAAAAGGCAAAGATACAGGACAAGAAGGACGCGTCCCAGAAGACTCGGCGTAACGCACATGATTGCAGTTGATGGATAGCAGCCGTTTCTGCAGACGGAAGGAAGCGAGTCATTCACAAACCCAAACCTTCCTGGCTGGGCGGAAATCGCGATCCTCCGGAGCATGGAACGAAGGAAATACCCGTGGGAAAGCCAGACTGTCTGTCCGGGAAGGTATTCGTGATCACTGGATTGAACAAGTGTCTCACGCCCCAGGAAACGAGCGATCTGATCTTCGATCATGGAGGGTGCAAATGATTGGAGGGGATGAGCGGTAGGATTGAACGATCGGCGGTGAGCGGGAAAACGGACTATCTGGTGGCGGGATTTGAAATGGACGATGGACGCAAAATATCGGAGGGGGCGCAGTACAAGATGGCGAAGAAGAAGGGCGTGAAGATCATTTCCGAGGATGATCTGATGCAGATGGTGCGAGATAGCGTGAAGACGTAGCTTTTTCCCTTTTGCAATTATATTCGTTTGTTAGGAATGAGAAGCAGCGCTACAACTGTCAACGGAAACACAAATCGGCACACACGCATTAGGGTGGGACGGCTTCACCCATAACTGTATCCGCACTATTCCTATCAAACCCATGAAATACGCTACCCTCTTTGCTTTGCTCGCCATCTGCGTGATGGCCGCACCGAAGGTCGAGGTGAAGGTCCTCGTTGAGTCCATGTGTCCCGACTGCATCGCCTTCACTGCCAAGGAGCTCCAGGAGTTCGTCTCCACCCCTTCTCTCATGGAAATCACGGATTTGGAGATCGTTCCCTACGGAAAGGCGCACATCGTCAGCGAGAACCCTCCCACCTTCAGATGCCAGCACGGAGAGCGCGAGTGCTACGGAAACAAGGTGGAGCTGTGTGGACTGGCTCACTTCCCCGAAGAGGGTCTGAATCTGATGAACTGCATGCAGGCGGAGTACAACTTCGAGGATGAAACGGTGACTCGCTGCGCGAAGAAGAGCAACGTCGATGGCGATGTGATTCTTGCTTGCGCGAAGGGAGATGAAGGAAACGAGCTCATGCTCCGTGCTGGAAAGATCACTCCCACTCTCTCCTATGTTCCCTCGATTATGGTGAATGGCAAGCTTCATACTGATCCGGAGAGAATCATCAACTACGTCTGCGACGCGTACACCGGAGAGAAGCCTGCCGTTTGCAAGAGATCGTCCCGCTGCAAGTGGTGTTATAACTGGTGATTTGTTTGTTTGGAGGTGCCAAGTGAAGCGTTGTTGTTGTAATTCAGTTCATTACTCGGACTCGATCAAGCTCAATGCTCGCACTCAGCAACAAACACAGCACGAATACTGTCCCCGCGACCGCTTGTACCCTCTCTGCTTTGACACCATTCGCTCGAGTCGCTCCTTGTGGGCCTTCCCCTTCAACTACTCATCAGAATGAACAACCACCACGACATGTTCCGCAAGCTGGTTCCCACTCGTAAACTGCTTCTTGCACAGGCGGCAGAAGCACAAACGCTTCTTGAGCGTGGCGTTGTTGGCATGTCCCCGGAACTCGCGATGATGCACTCTGCGCCATGAAACACTGCTTCAAATCACCTACAACAACTCGGGAGTGCCAAACGACACGCAGCACGTTGTACACACGTTCTTCGTGTCTATCCCTCATTCCACTGCTCCAAAGGAATACGCGAAGAGCTGAACAAATCGTTCTTGAAGAGCACTTTCAAACGCGCCAAATGGCCGGAAGACTCAATATGTGTCTACGTAACACGACAATGCAATTCGGATACACTGATATCCATATCGCCGCTCAGCTTCAAGCAGCACGCCTCACAATACGCCTCATCCTCTCCGAGCGCGAGTTCGCCTCTGTCTTCTGCCATGGCTGCTTTCAACTTGTCCAGGAGCTGCTTTTCCTGCCTCTTTTCCTCCCATTGCTTTTGCTCCTTCTCCTTTCGATCCTGCGTCGTCTCCTCCTCGCTCTCTTCACTCGAACTATCCTTGTCAACATCCACGAAAGAGTCCTGTTCCCCATCCTGCAATTGTTGCTCCAGAGCGCGAATTCGGTCCTCGATCGCTTTGCATGAGATTGTATTGACACGAACTACACGAAAGAGACGCTTCTCGGATCACCGGCTTCACCTTCTCCTCCTCCTCCTTTTTCTCCTGCTTGCGCATCTTCATGAGTGCGGCAAACCCCTTCGGTTTTGAATCGCTCATTGGAGTCGAGAAGTGATCGGTTGATGGAAAAGATGTGCTCTTAACGGTACGTGAAAGTCGCGTGCAGATCACAGTCAACGAAAAACGAGGAAACCATCCCAACCAACGAACGTAATCATCAAACACGCCCACATCAACTAAACAACGCATCGAACAAATCCACGTCCGCCTTCTTGATGTTCTGCAGCGGGTCGTGGAACTCCTTCGCCAACTCCCCGATGTCAATCTCCACACTCTCCTTCTCCGGCGCCTTCGTCGGCATCAGCTCGTCCAACCGAATCTCCGACTTCGGCTCTTCCACCGGCTTCACATCCGGCAGGTTCTTGTACGGGTCCTGGATGTTGAACCGCTTGCACAGGATCTTCGCCGGTCGCCAATTCTCCACACTGTGTGTTGACGTGATCTTCGTCACCGCCTCCTCCTTCTTCGCCGGCACCTGACTTCCCGCCGTCACGAACTTCGCGGACAGCGACGAAGACAACGGACGCTTCTCTTCCCGCTGCGCCTCCTCCGGCGTCATGCGCGTGAAGCGACGATCCACCGGCTTGGCGGGAGAAGTCAGTCGCTCTACGCATCATTCACCCCAAGCACCCCAACCCTTTGACACTACCCACGACCATTCCAACGGGTGGCTGAACACGTGGCGCTCGCGGAAGTGGGAGGGAAGGCGCGGAGGCGGAAACACCTCCATTTCGTAGGAACCCGCCTGCCGCTTTCGCGCGAAAACGAAACCCTCGATGTCGGCGGGCTTTGAGTTGTGATGATGGCGGTGATGCTCGTCCTCCTCCCGCTCAATGTCCTTCAGACGGTTGTGCGAGAAGTCCAGTTCGCGATCGAACTGCGACGGGTCGTTCACGGCGTACACATTGTCGTCCTCGTCCTCCAGGGCGCTGATGCCGAACCCGGACGCGTTCACGTTCGACTGCTTGAACACATCGCCCATCCGCAGCACCTTGTTGTGATCATCCTCCAAGAGCATCGCGCTCGAGTGCAAACCCTGGATGGCGACGTACCCAATTCCGTAGTAGTGCCGCTTCGAACGAATAATCTCGCTCACCGTGTTCGCCTTGTTCTGAACCCGTGTCACGTACTGTCCGTCCTTGTTTCGACCCGTTGTCCGTCCCTTGTCAGAGTAGATATTCACTGTCTCCAAATTCCGTCCCGCAAGGCGATCATCCTCGTCATCCATGAAATCCTCCTTCGAGTACTGCTTAAACTGCACACGCTGGTCTCTTGATGATACGAATGCCGTCGGCGTCCATCCCTCTTCCGTTCCTACTGAATTGAAGTACCCCGCGGAAAAGCCGCCGGTGAATGCACCGTGAAAGCGGCGCTTGCCGTTCTCATCGTACACATTGTCCTTCGACACACGCTTCGGCATGGTTTGTCCCTCTCTCCTCTCGCGGAATTCCCCGAATCGCCACGATTTCGGTTCCCAAAAGAACTCGAAGAGAAAGCATGGAAACGCAGTTGGCGCAGAAGGATTACGATCAGTGCGTGCTTTCTAGTCTATCCGCTCATTCTCAGGTATGACCGGCAAATCCACATCTGGGGAGCGGATAATCAGAAGAAGATCATGCACTCCATGATCCTCCTTATCAACTGTGACGGATTGTGCGCGGAGGTACTGCATTCGCGACGCACTTGAGAGTAGATCGCGAAGAACATTGTCTTGGCCGGAATGAATGTGCAGCTCTGCGTAGCATTGGTTGCTCCATTGCATGTGTAGGATGATCACCTCGTTTCGTCCTCCGAGATCAAAACCAACTTCTTCTTGAGGAAAGAAGACTGTGATAAGCCTGTTTCAGTTAGTTCTATTCGTTCAGTCTGTAGAGAAACGAGTGCATGAAGAGCCGTCTTCAGGCGCTGAACCCTCGCGCTACGATTGAGTGTGTTCCTTTTCAGAGCATCCAGTCCCTTTCACAATACCCATATATCATCGCGTGCAACCCCACGCTCTCTCAACTGAATCGCCTCTTCTCCCTGCGCTCTTCAAACACCATCCTGTGTGTGTGGAGCACGGACTTGTGGGGAATGATTCTCAATCTGTCCTACTTCCCATCGTTCACTCCGTGTGTGGGCGTGATGCATAGAGTGGACGCGCTGTTGAAATGCACCAGCTCTTCAAAGTCTGTTCTCTGCTCTCTACAAAACGCGCTGCAGAACGCCTCCATTCCCACGCCTTCTCCCATTACCCTTCAGGCGATCATCGGAGGCCTGCTGAGTCAGGTGCTTGTTTCGATTGTGACGGGAGAGAAGCAACTGCAGTGTGCGCTCGAGTTTGACGCGCAATCCATGAATGGAACGGAGCGCGAATACGTGTTGCCCTAGTTTGTTTGTTAAAGGAAAGACGGATGAAAAGAAGCTACTGCGAAAAGAAGGCGGATAGCGCCTTGAAGATGGAATCCTCGTCTCTCCCCGTATCCACGCGTTTATACTATCCATTACCACTTCACACAGAACGCACTGTTTGCGCAAGACGTTGCGTGAGTCCCTCCTTGTCAAAGGCCTCATTCCAGTCAATCGAGTCCAACAGCGAGGGATTCTGAAGCACTTCGGGGTATCTACGTCACAGGCCTTGAAAACGCAAACATGGAGGTAATCTTGCTCTCGATCGCAATCAACTGCTTGTACAGAGAGAGATGCTGGTTTATGTACACCATTAGGTTGTAGGGAGAAATGTGTTTGCTGTAGAAGAAGCGGAGGAGAATCATACGCAGATCCTCCTAATCATCAGGCAACGCGTCCACGCGCACCGTTTGAAGATTCCTTGTCGCCAACTGCCGCTCCTTATTATAGGCTTTGGGGTTATCCCCCGCCTGCTTTCGGTTGCGTATCGTGGACGGATCAATTCCATCCTGCAACTTGGACACCATAAATGGAAGCGACTGCCCGAATCCAGCCTGCAGGGAGTAGCGAGACGAGTTGTACTCTTCCCCTGTCTGAAAGCTGCAGTAGTTCTGCGAAAGCACTTTGCCCGCGTTCAGAATGCACTGCTTCAGCATCGTCCGCAGTGTCGTGATCACCCTCGTGTCCACCTTCTCGACACCCTTCTCAAAGAGAAGAAGAACGATCACCTCGGAGAGAAGCACGTCCGCATACCCCTCCAGCATGGTGTGAGAGGAGGAGACGGGGTAGTCCGCGCACATGGACTGAAAGAGAGACTGGGGGAGGGGAATCGAGTCCAGGCTCGTATCCATCCCGTTCGCGTTCTTCATCTCTGTGAACACCATCCTGTATAAAGAAAGACGAACCTACTCCGCTAGCACGATTGCGCCACCCGCCTACTAGACTGTTGCATATACTCCGCGTCACGCATGTCGGCTGCTTCACGAACGTTTCGGAGAGGGTGTCGACGATGGATATGCTCTGTAATGATGGGGGTTGCATTTCACGCTGACTGTTCATCACACCGAATTGGAAAGAATTACACATTCCGCTGGTATGTTTCAATGGAGTGCAGCACCACCCCCACGTTAGTCGTCTACACTTCATGCAGCAACTGCTCCACACACAGACCCATTATCGTAGTAAGGGATTGGATCGGCCATCGGGCGCTTCAGCGGAGATGAATGAGAACAAATGAAGTCGGTTCGTTGTCCGGTTGAAAGCGGTGAGTCTGCTCTCCCTCCACAATGGACTGAAGCGACATTGCATAGACTGAACTGGATGCGCTTTCACTATTCCCTTTTCTCAGCCCATTCTGATCACATATCATGAGTAGAAACGGTGTGGATAGAGTGGCCGTGGAGGAGGAAGGAAACGAGGCGGAGAAGAGCGAGTCGCAGGCGTGTACTCAATCCTCACTATTCCGGGTGATTCGTAGTTGTCACGAACAATGCGTTTCTTCAGGACATCATTTCCGGTAGAGTGAAGTCCTTCCTGGATGTGCTGCACTTCATTGGCTTTCGAGTAGAAAAACGAGATGTACTGTGTAGGATAAGAAGAATGGAATGACGGAATAGCGTTTCAGGAGAGGGTATTGAACAATGAGGGAACCGAAATCGCGTTGCGTCTCACGGATCACATGCGATACGACACGATGAAAGGGACGTATAAGGACGATGTGGTGTCCGTTACTCTCCTTGTGTCCGGAATGCGCTGCTTTGAAGGTATCTTTTCTCCGGAATTCGTCCTTCACGGCGATTGCTTGCTGTTCAACAAGAATCGACGCACCATCGGATTCTCTTGTGTGGACGGAGTGCTGGACGGCATCTACTGCGAGTTCAACGAGGAGGGAGAAGAAGAGAAGACGATCGTCTTTAGGAACGGGAAGAAGATCTCCGAAATCAAGCCCGGAAAGAAGACGCTGAAGGACGAGCGAGAGAACGGCAACGGCCTGTTCGGAGAGTGCTTTTATTCACAAGAAATGCCCTGGAACGGCCATGTGTTCGAATTCAAAAACGGTCAGTTGGCGGGAGAATGGATGTACGAAGACGGGCAGTCCGTGTATCCCTGCGGCACGTTCGATCAGAGGGACGGGGTGTCGTTGTACACGCAGTACGCCGAAGACGCCTCGCTCGTGTACTGCGGCGAGTTTTGCTTCGACGAAAAGGAGGGCGAAATTGTGTACGACGGCTTCGGCATTCTCTTCGGAGTCGAGGACGAGAGGTACGGCTGCGTGTACAAGGGGAACTTCCGCCGCGGCAAGTTCGACGGTTTCGGAAGCAGTTACGATCTCGCGACGGGACTGAAGAAAGAGGAGGGCATTTGGAAGGAGGGCGTTTTGCAGAACGGCGACTCGTTCGTGAACGGCGTTCTGCGGAACAACGTGGTGAGCGAGCTGCGCGACGTGCAGGCGCTGGGGAGTAAACCCGGGAAGGTGGTCATTGAAGACGGCGCGCTGAGTCGCGTTGTGAGTGGAAGCGTGCTGAAGGAGGGACACATCACCAAGGCGCGCATTCTGTGCTGCATGAAGAACTCCTTGCGGTCACTGCAGTCGTTCAAAATTGTGGGGTATCCCTTCCTGGAGGAGTTGGTGTTGGACGATCACTGCCTATCCTCGTGTGAGCACGTGGTGATCGAGAGTGTGTCGTCGCGCGCGAGAATGACCCGTAGATTGTCCGACGCTCAAAACCATCACGATTCGCAGTCACGTGTTCCCCAAAGCGAAACGCCTCGATTTGATTGGTGGAAATGGATGAGGCGTTTCATCGTAGATCTGCCCTCGCTCGCTCAACTGACGATCGGCGTTTCATCCCTCCCGATGTGCAAGGAAGTCAGTTTGTCCAGTGGTTTTCCCGCCAACTCGTCATGCGTAGAGATTGCCTCCAACGTGACGGTGAGCATCGAGCAGGAGTCGCTGAAACTCCTCTCCGTTCTGTTCATTTCCGCGGGGATTTCCAAAGAGTTGCAGAACAAGTTTTGCTCGGCGACCCCCACGCGTCCCGTGATCCAATCCACCTCATGTCCAAAATACCCCCGATTTTGATCCATAGACACAACAGCGGATTTGTCGTTCATCGACAAAGCGTCGTGTCGCGAGCTGACGATTCTGCCCAACTCGCTCAATGCGTCGGAGGCGTTGTTCGGCGTATTCACCCACCTGGAGGAGTTGGTGATTTCCCGCGGGTGTTGCAACCGCGCGTCGTTCTTCACGCTGGACAGCGACAGTCGCCACCTGCGCATGCTGCGCATCGAGGAGGAGTGCTTCAACAACAATCAGGGCGGCCCGCGCGTGGTGAGTGTGAAGGGATTGCCCGTGTTGGAGAGTGTGTCGGTCGGAAGGAGGAGTTTCATGTTCTTCGAGCAAGTGGAGGTGGAGAGTTGTCCGCGGCTGAAAACGCTGTGCATTGGGGAATGCAGGGAGGGCGTTTCACCGCTTCTGCAGAGAGAGGAAAAGGACTATTGTTTTCGCAGCGCGAGTGTGTGTGTGATTCGAGGTGCGTGTGGGTGTGTGGTGTGACGCTCAGACAACCCCGAACTGACTACCCTTAGCTTCGGCAACGCTTGCTTCATCGCTCCCACATGCCTCCGCCTCCTGTTACTTCCCTCGCTGACGACGCTGGAGTGCGGCACGATGGCGTTTTGCGACTGCCAGCTGTTCTCGTGCATATGCCTGCCCGCTCTGACCTCACTGGTGCTCCACCCCTTCGCGTTCTTCCACTGCAAGGAAATGGAGGTGTCGGGTGGGGGAGAGGGCGAGAGGTGAAGCGTAGAGGTGCAAAACGATGTCTGTTTGCAGTCGGTGGGTGCGGTGGAGCACTTCAGGGACCTGAAGAGCACGATGAACAGTGAGAGAGGAGGGAAAGAATCACGACTAGTTCAGAACAAGTCGCTGAAGCGCGCCGTGAAGCGAATCACGCTGTTGAAATGACATGTTTGTTCAACAAAGAAACCAACTCTCGTGCTCGTGATACACCTGAACGCCCTTCTCCGCCACCTCCCATCGTCGCATGGCTTTCCTACCCGTCACCCGCGTTCTTCTCACCCACACAATCCACAGCGAAAGCAGCAGGAAGAGACACTCCACCACGCCCCACCCGACCACCTTCCCGTTCACCTCAACATGAACGGAGTGGAGCAGGAGCGATGCCCGGTGCTTGAAGCGGCTCCATTCTACGGGTGATGAACGAGAATCACACACACTCCAACCCTTCTCGAACTGGCATGGAAGCGGGAAAAAGGAATTGTAAAAATCGTGGATGATTCTGTCCAGCTCCTCTGTCTTGTTCTGGATGTTGTCGTTGATGCACACGAACTTCGACTTGCGCGCGCGCACACTGTCCAGCTACGCGTCAATTCTCCCTCCAACTCCCACCTGCTTGACCGTTTCATTCACGTCGTCATTGATCATCTGAAACGCCACCGACGAATCGCGCACTGCCATAAAATGAGGATAAAACGGGAATGCCGCAAAGAGGGCTTCTTTTGCCATTTCACAGTGTTCGAGCTGTTGGATCGTGATGCTCACGTTGTAGAAGGAGTGAAGGAAGAGGGACCCCTCGGGAGTTTCAGTGTAGGTGCGATGAAACTCCCTCACGTCTTCTCCCACCAAACACTTCAACAACTCACGTCGTTTCCTACGTGTCAGAAATCGCCCCGATTTCGCACTTCTCCGTGTTCTCCTCCAACACCACCGAACACAGCGTGTTGAACTCGTTCGTGCTCAGCACGCCGTCGCCGTCCGTGTCCAAATGTTGGGCCCAAATCCGCAGCAAGTTGTCCTTGTATTTCGCCTGTTCAATTCCCTCCAAATAGTGGAAATACAGAAACGCGTATTGCAAATCGTCGTTCTCGCGGAAACGGTGTCTGACCGTTTCATTCACGTACTGGGACAGCTTCACCTCAATGTCCCCCATGACCGATTTGTTGATCAGGTGCGGCATGTGCGCCGGCACACTCCCGCCAACCGACCCGAACAGCCGCGTCAGCTGCAGGCTCGTGAACACGAGCGACTCTCCGTACGAGTCCAGCAAGCGGCGTGGGGTGGGTTGTTGTGAGAGAGGTGAATCTGAGAGAGGAGGTGAATCTGACAACAACTCCGCAGAGGCGTCCAGCCGGCGATGGCGCGTGGATCGTTGCGAGAAGCCGCTGAGAGTGTTGGTAAGGAACGCTGTATCGACACTCAACGCCACGGCAACGGAACCGAGAGAATGTATGGTGAACGTTTCGTCGAAGTCGATCTCGGCGATCGCGCTGTGACTCAGCATCGAATCACCGGTGCGCACGAGTTTGGAACGCATGACGGAGTTCTTCCAGAAGGGTTGTTCGGTGAGTTCAAAGCGACACGAAACCAGCTCCAAAACCGGAATGGCAATAATCAGAGGGGATTTGCTGATCGACGCGTACTGTTTCTCCAGTTCCACGACGTCCTCAAGAGTCATATAATAGTCCAGTTTTTTGTCACTCAAGAAGAGATGCCACAATTCGTTATGATTTCTGGTGATCTCAACCCACTGAAACGACTCCCTCCAAAACAACACGGTCGTATTGGAATGAAACTCCCCCGGGACCGCTGCTTGCATGGCTGCCCGACATGTCCGTATTGATTCGGAATAGGGGATATTTCGTATTCGGGACATCACCTGCTCCTTCACTCCCACGAACCCACGCAACTGCGCCAGCCACGTCGAGGTTGCGTTGAAGTTGACGGCTTCGCGAAGATGGGGGATGTTGGGGGCCTCCGTCATCACCGCGGTTATCTCGACCATCCCCTTCCCTCTGATCTCCGCCGCGAAGGTGATGGCGTGTTCGTCGGGCACATCGGTGCCGAACAGAGAGACGTAGCCGGCGACAGCGGCGGGGGAGAGAAGGGAGGGAAGCGATGCGAGGAGTTGGTTGGCGGGAGATTGGAAGAGCGCGTAGCGGAGCGAGGTGGGGTTTTGCGAAGTGCTTGAAGGATTGTTTTGAGAAGTGCTTGAAGGATTGTTTTGCGAAGTGCTTGAAGGATTGTTTTGAGAAGTGCTTGAAGGATTGTTTTGAGAAGTGCTTGAAGGATTGTTTTGAGAAGTGCTTGAAGGGTCGCTTTCAGAAGTCACACGAGGGTCGCTTTCAGAAGTCACACGAGGGTCGCTTTCAGAAGTCACACCACTGCCCAACTCCGGCAAAGAGAACACGAGAAGTGTGGAAAACCCCGAACGAAAGAAGGAGTACGAGAGGGTCGCGAACTCACGACTGGACGAGAAGGAGAAAGACGGGGGGTGCCCCAAATTGAAATAGGGGGCAAGATAAGAGGGGTTTTGAGGCGGCGTGTACCGAATCACGTCCACCAGAATCATGACCGGAGTGTCCGTAACGTCCTAATTGTGAACCAATCAGGGGACATGTACGAATGCGATCGCGAATAGGTGCAGAATGAACGGGAACGCCACGACAGCGCTCTTAAACTGAATTGTCACCACACTTTTGTCCTCTGATAACGAAATCACATGCACGGCTTCTAATCATTAACAATCACATTCGCACGCACCTCCTTCAATCACATCCACATTCTCAATACGGACCTTCCCGGTCAAAACGGCCCCCAAATCGATCACCACGCCCTCGCCCAGCTCCGTCATCACGCGACTCAAACACACCTTATCCATCTCCAAACCGTACACCTCCTGCACGTACTCCAGCACCGACTGACCCGTGATGTCGAATTGTTGGGATACGCGGGATCGCACCGCTCTCGAGTGCACGCACTGGCGGGGCACGGAGAACCGCGGGAATGACGTGCTGTTGGCAGTTGTCGTCTATCGGTCACGATCCCCTTCTTGGCTCACGGTGTCATTCGCCACGATCATTGCGAGCTCCTTCAGCGTTTCCTCCTCATCCTTTCGCTTTATGTCGGGCTTGATGTCGCAGTCGCCGAAATCGTAACCGCAGCGCTCCGTGTTGCACGCGGCATTGCACTCTCCATTGCCGAGCTGCGCGTAGTTGCACTTCTCGCTGCACTTTGGAACGCTCCACGACTCAAAGAGAAACTGCCCGTTCTCCAGGGACATCAAATCGGAGGGCTCGATCGCATCCCCGAGAAAGACGTCGTCGTTGAAGTACAGAAAGTACTCACTGAGGCCCTCGATGTGGTGAAGATTCAGCTCGATCGCCGGAGAGGAGAAGGTGGGCAAGGCGTCCTTGTCCTTGAAGATCTCCTCGTGCGTAACAACGGATACGCGCGGGTTTGACGTATCGAGCCACGACGGAACCTGCCCGTTCGTGACAATGAAGATGTGGCGAATCCAGGGAGCGTTGATGTCCAGCGATCGAAGACTGTACCGCAGCTCGTCGTTGTCGCGAAACCGGTTCTGGGAAGAAGACGAGTCCGTCTCGTTCTCAGCCAGGCTCAGCTGTTTCCGGTGCTTGTTCTTATAATACTGCATTTCCGCGTGCCATATGGGATCAGAGCCGTTCACCCACGTATACACGGCATCGATTTGGGGAAAGCACAATACGCTGGCGTACGACGAATAACCGATATTATCTCTGTACTCTTTGTCGCAATACTGATGCAACCAAGCATTCTGAGTCCTTGACACATGGGAGAGAAGATAGAAGGTGCTGACAGCAACTAAAAGAACGCATAGAAAGAGTATAATACATCTGGATATGAGAGAATGAATAAGGACAAACAGGACGAAAAAACCGCGTCTCTTTGAGATGCATCGCACTACGTACGCTCGATCCATCCTCGTTGAATGGGTTGTTCAATGGGGATGAGAAGGGGTGTGATTGGAGAGTAATGAGGAGAATTGTGGGAGGAGTTTGTTTCTTTATTGGGTTTGGTTTTGGAGTGTGGGGTATGGAAGGAGAAGGAGGACTCATTGGGGAGTGTGATGATGGTCTGTTTCTTAAACAGGGTTGGGAATTGATATTCTTAAAAGGGAAAAGCCAGGGTCATTCTTCATCGATCATGTGAGATACTTCTCTTTCAATCTGAGACTGAAGGGCTTCCGTGATATCTACGAGATGAGAGGAGCGCGGAGCATGCACTATTGAATGAAATATCATCCTTACAGCTGAAGGCGTTTGGAATCACAACAGTGTCGAGATTGGGGATATCTGCTCATCAATTCGCTTACAATAGCGTACCCTCGAGAACGATGTGACGAGGGTTTTCAAACGTTTGACTGTCCTCATCTTCAGTTGTGAGGGAAATGAGCTTGGGCAGGTCTATTCGATGAGTTTCCATTTGTTGAAGCACTTCGCATAATCAATGCACTTGCATCATCGTCACTCACGATGAATGCGTTCGTGCCCATCTGAATGGATTCCAACTCGGGAAGGTCTATTGAATGAGTTGGAAGAACAGAAATCACTCTCAAGCACGACACGAGGACAATCATAGAACGCGAATTCACCAAACGCGAGGGATTCGAGTTTCCTCAAGTCTATTCAATTACTCCTTATGAACGAGAAAACCCTTCAACTCCAGAGAAGCGCCAGCGAACCCATAGGGGCCGATCTCAATCGCCTCCAACGCCTCCACGTTCTCAATCTCACACACAACGTATTCGTAGAAGGAGTAAGCGCCGGTTTTGAATTCTCTCAGAGAAGGACAGTCTTTCACGCACAGTGCACCGTCGCCTTTGGAGAAACAACTCCCTCCAATCTCCACGCTCTCCAACGCGTTCATTCCAACCAACCTCAACGCATCCACGCTCTCGAAGCACCCCTCGCCAATCACGATCCTCCTCAGCGCACCCAGGTCAATGGACAGCGTCTCCACACTCATGAAGCAGTTGTTGCCGATCGTCAGACTCTCCAACGCGTCCAGTCCAGTCAGCTCCAACGCCTCCACATAACTGCAACAGTGGTTCCCAAACGCCAGTCGCTTCAGCGTCGTGAACCGGGACAAGTCAATCGTGGTGAACGCGTCGTTGTTCAAGCAGCCCTGGTCCACCACGATTTCGTCTACCGTCGGCGCGAGCGCGTCGAAGTCGGCGGCTGTGGAGACGTTGGCGTCTGGGTTGGGTTTGGGGAGGTTGGGGTGGTTCGCCAACGCGCCCGCGTCTAGTCATCATCCCCTTCAAAATGGCTTTCTTGACACTGTCCAATCGTCGTACAGCCTCTGGAAGGCGTTGGGAAGGACCACATCAACGAGATTAGGCATGTCTAAACATCAGTTTAATTGGACGAGAATCACCTTCAAGAATGATGTGACGCACGCTCTGAAACGAGAAACTCTCCTCGTCCGTTGTGAGCGAGGTGAGTTTAGGCAAGTCTGGTCCATGAATCCCCTCAACAGAAACCACTTCGCATCGTTAACTCGCTCGAATCGTCGTCGGCGAATTGGAACGCGCTCTCGCCCATCGCAATGGACTCCAGTTCAGGCAAGTCTATTCAATCACTCACATCACGATCATTCACTCTCAAACACGGCACAAGAACTGTCTCCAAACGCGCTCTCGCCGAACTCGAGCGACCTGAGCTTCTTCAAGTCTGTGAATCACTCGTTGTGCAATCAACCACTCCTCAACTCCAGCGAAACCGACTCGAAGTTGCGACTGTTCTGCTCCAGCTCGCCGATCTGAATCACCTCCAACGCATCCACGTTCTCGATCTCGCACAGCGCGAAATCCACGAAGGAGAACGGGCCGATCTTCAGTTCCCTCAACGAAGGACAGCTGTCTAAAAAGAAGAAGCGATTGGAGTCGGAGAGATCGTCTTCTTGCACGACGGACAAGGTGAAGCTGTTGGCCCCAACCTCGACGCGCTCCAACGCACTCAGCTGCCGACACTTGAACACCTCCACGTTTTTGAAGCACTGGCTGCCCACCGTCAGTTCCCTCAACAGCAAGAAGCAGCGCAAATCGAGCTCCTTCCACTCCTCCCCGTTGCAGCAATTGTCACCCACAATCAACTCTTCAATGTGGTTGTGAAGCCACGCGCTGTCCTCGCTCAGCACAACAATCTCCTCCACGTGCTCGCCGTTCAGCCACTCCCCGTCCGTCAGCGTAACGCCATTCCGATTGTACTGCGCGCCGCGTCCCCACCGCAAGCCCTCGCACAAGTCTCCTTCGTACTCGATCACCCCAACGTCAGGGTAGTACTGGCGACCGTAACACACGTTCACTTCGCCCACGCGGAAGCCCTCGTACACAATTCTGTTGCTCCCGTCGAACAACACGCCCCAGCCGCACGGCTTGTCTTTCAATACGTCGCCCTCCCAACGACTTCCCTCCACGTCCAGGTCCACAATCTCGTTGTGTTTCACTCCACTCAAATCCTCTTCATTCACCTTCACGAAACACCGCTTCTTCACATCCGCCACAATCACGGAATCACCGTCGCGCTGAACCAGAAGAGACCCAGCCATTCTCGAAACGCCCTTCACAACGTGGAACCCACTCTCTTCAGCATCACGTTGGAATTGGAAGTAGCTGTACTGACGATCGTCGATGCGGACACAATCCTGAAGCAGAAAAGAGGAGTACTGCCATTGCAACTGTTCTATGAGAGGCGACTTGTTCTCCCTCTCCACAGCGTCTCTCACGAACGGATGCTACTCCTAAACCGCAACAGATACACTCACTTCCATCAATGCACGCACCGATGCTCGTTCATTCTCGTCCTTCACCAGGCACGCATCCACGAAGTCTACCAAGTCGGAGGACCACTCAGAGGGAGAGAGCGAAGGAGAATCCCCATTCACGACAGCATTCTTCAATTCCTCTTCGTCGTACTCACTATACGGGTGCCTGCCCTCAGCCATTTCAATCACACTGATTCCCAACGACCACACATCGCTCTTCAAGTTCATATCCCCTTCAAGCACTTCAGGTGCCATATACCACCAGTCTTTCCGTTCTCCACTCATTCCGTAATCGCCTAACTTCAACAATCCGTCCCAAACAAACAGATTTGTCGGTTTCACATCCTACACATCATTCTCCATTCATACAGCAACTCCGTGAATCACATTCGCGTTGTGGAGATCAAGCAAACCCAGTAGCACGCCACTAACGACCTCTCGCAATTCATCCTCAGTCAACCCTCCTTTCTCCCTTAATACACTTCCTATCGATCCGAAACAGCACAGCTCCATCACAACCTATTCTATCATTCAGTTAACCAGCACGCACCCACAACTCGCCCTCCTCGCGAACCACGTCATAGTACCTCACCACATACGGTGAATAACAATTCTTCAACGCCCTGAGTCCACTCTCATCAACCTCCTCTTTCATCTTCTTGATCGCCACGAAGCAATCGCTTTTGTTGTCAAATGCAACATACACCTCCCCAAACACGCTAATCATCAAACTCCGCATTCACTTCACCAACCCCTCCCCGATCTTGCTCACAAACCTGTACCTGTGACCCTCCTCCATATCCACCAACAACCAATCAAAGGCAGCACAATTCTGCTCCATCCACTCGCTTCCTTCCACCACTCTACCCACCCCTCCAACTCCATCCCACCTATCCGAATCCCACCTCCTCTCCTCCACATCCACCCATTCCAAAAAACGCCCCCATTTTCCCCGCCCCTTCTTTCCGCTTTTTCATCACAATCCTTCCATCCAGAAGCATCAAAAATGGTCTTTGGCAATTACAACGCGTGGAGAAGCCACCCCATGGTCAACCCCAAGCTGCACCAGGCGTTCCCCGGTTTTAAGTGGGCTGTCGGCATTTTCGCGATCTATTGCGGCGGCGAGTGGGTGTACGTCCTTTCACGTCCTTCGTAACACTGTAGTTATAAACGGTTCATCCGAAAACCGAAGGCGATAACGGAGCATGAAGAGTAACCATAACTTTGATGTTTCTTGAGAGACGAGTGATTGGAACAAATGGCGCGGAAGAACTTACAGAATTCGGAACAAATCCTGATAGGGTACAATAATCCAGTAGTCGTTGTATCGCATTCCCAGACGAATTCGCTGCAGATACGTTTTCAGCAGGTAGAACTAGGCGTGAGCGAACAGGATTGAAACGACCATCGGAATGCCGTCGAGCATGTCTTCTCGCTTCGCCTTGTACTTCCTCTTCTTCTTCAACCCCGTGTCGTTGTCCAGCACGAGTCCGTGTGTGACATCAATGAGGCGCTGCATCGTGTGGCAGATCAGCAGGTCGAGTTGCGAGCACAGCTCCAGCTGCTCCGTCGGCAAGTCCTTCAGCACCTAGCCGTGATGATCATCCACGACGCCCACTTCCTTCTGCGACTTCATGCAGCTGGGAAGCAGCATTTCGATCTCCTTCACGACTCCCTGCAGATCGGCGACCGTGGAGGACTCCTTCCAGATCCGCTCCAGAAGAAGCTGGACGCTCGTCGTTTTCGTCGTCTTGAACGGCGGTGCTGGGGATGACGCAAAGCACACGAAATAGGGCTTCTAGCGGTCACACGAGCGAATCACCATTACCAGTTGCTCGATGGCCTTGGGAGGGAGGAACCCGTCCTTCCCCAACGGAATCGGCTGGATCACTTGGCTCATGAAGCAATTCAGGTTCTACGTCGCACGCAATCCACGGCTCCTACGCCCTCCATAAATCGGCGGTATTCCGGGTAGTTGTGGGACGCCAGATACTTCCTGCGTGTCAGCACTCCGCGCGAACCTCACTTGAGATACTCGGTGAACGAACTCGCTTGAAGGTTGATGAAATTGCGGAAGGAGGCCAGGAACTTGGAGTGCGGCAAAAAGTACTCCATCTCGAACGAGGACGCCAGCACGAAGCGATAGAGCGAGAGCCTCTACGCGTCATCCACGCGAGCAAAATCGACCGTATTTCTGCCAACGCCAAAAGCGTACTGCAAATAGCGAGTATCGACCTTCGGGTCGTTCTCGGAATCGAACGCGAACACCGCGTCGACGAACGGCAGGTCCAACGTGACTCCCGCGGGAAGACTGCCCAAGATGGCGATCGTCGTAACGCCCTTCTCCATGTTTTCGTTGCACTCGTTCACGAACTGCCTGAACTCCTGGAGCGTGTGGACTCCGAAAAACCTACGTCTCACTTCCCCCAAATGCATCGACGGTTTCACCGAAAACCCGGAGAGCGCATAGTACTTCTCGAGAAATCCACAGAACCGAACCGTTTTCGCGTAAACCGCGATGACCTTCTGTTTCGACATCTACGCATTCAATCGCTCCACTACCTCGACCTTCGTCAACGACGCGATGATCTGATCGAGCACTACCACCTTGCCTGACGCGTTGCGGAACGCGTTGCAGAAGTCGTGTTGCTGGAGGAGGAGCGCCTGCGAACACCCCGCGAGGAAGGGATGGGTGTACACGCGAAGAAGTTCAAGGTAAATCGAGAGAAGAACGTCGTGGTCGAACGAGGTGCTGCTAGGGGTGAGCGCCGACCACTGCACGCACAAGCCGTTGAGAATGAAGCCCCACCGGAGAGAGAGCGATTGGAGACAGCGCGCCTGCACGACGGTCACTGGAACGGGGATAATGTATTCGTGAGAGAAGCCGTCGCAGTGGAAGCGAAGTTCGCTGAAGCACGTCAGGAAGGAGGGAATGGAGTTGTTGAGCAGGTCGTCGGTGAGCTGTTCAGTGATCGTGTAGTTGTTATAATAGTCATGGAGGAGTTGTTGGTTGCTGGAAAAGGGCGACGAAGACGACGCGTGCAAAAGAAGTCCCGAAAACGACTCGATAAACGCAGTCGGAATCGTTTCGGGCAGCGACCCCAACTCCCACAAGGAAAAGACGAACGTGACACTAACTCTCAACACGCCACACCACACGCACCTCAGGTCGTTGAAGCGAGAAAAACCGTCGCGCAACTCGCGTGATGAGGGGAATGAGTGCAACACGGGGTGTTCGTGATTGCTACGGGTCAGGTTGTCAAGCTTCGCCCACGCGAAGAAGTCGTCGATCACCACCGCGCTCCACTCGATCCCGTGCAGGTAGCAGTTGTCGAACGCGCTGCGGTTGCGAAAGCTCGACACGCTGAGAAGGTACACCTCGTACTCGCCGACGAACATCGCCTTCGGCGGACCCAAGAAGGCTTGCCACTGATCGCGCCGGTCTCCCGCGACCTCTAAAAGTGAGGGGCCCCCCACAGCGCTACCGCTCAGAATGGCGACCTTGAAGAAGGTGAAGGAGTGGAGAGCGTGGTACCAGGTTTCGATGGAGGATAAGGGGGCAATGATCAGCACAGGACCCGACAGGTAATTCCGGGCGTACAGGTGACGCAGCGCACAACTCTACTGCGTCACACGCCTCGAAGAATCAAACCATCAAGTCACGATAGCCGCTGCCTTCAGATGTGAGCACGTGCGCCACACCGTACTCCGTCACCGTCTCCAGCAGGCGTTTGATGATGGTGTTCTGTGCCTCAAATCCGCCGCACGCACCTACCCCGAACTCGTCGTCGATAGCGCGCAGCGAGTGCAGCTCGTCGCCGACGTACGTGAAGTTGACCAGCTCCTTCATCGACGGCAGGCCCGCGCCACGCACCTCGTTCTTCGTCAGCTCCACGAAGTGGTCCACCTCGCTGTCCTCGCGCAGCTGGCGACGAACGATCTCGGGTCCGCACGGCAGCAAGCTATGGGTCATCACACGCCCACGACGTCACTTGAGCTGGTACCCCGTGCACTTCGCGTCGCCGCCGCTGGCGAACCAGCAGTGGAATTGGTACTCCTCCTTCCCCAGATCGATGTCGTTGGGAAACAGACGGCACTTGGGACAGATCCACTCTCCCGCGGGGACGGTGGTGGAGTGGGGGATGGCGCAGCACAGGTGGTACGGGCCCTCGCAGCGGTCGCAGATCAGCACACGCGACTATCCGTCAGGCGATGCCAGAAATCGGACTGATTTCTCGGAATGACAAATGCAGCACTCGTCGACAGTGTCGCTCAAACTCACCACATCGCACTGACTCAGCAGCAGCGGTGAAAACTCCTGATAGAAGAACTGTTCCTAACAGTGAACCAGCCCAGCGAAGACGACTTCGGCGATGTTGAGCACGTGGACCCAGAGCGGGGAGAAGAGGAGTTGCCGACTCAGGTAGTTCTCCAGCTCCTTCTCGCCGTTGGAGTGTAGCCGGCTCTGCGGGACCCACTGTGCCGAAAACAGGGAGTTTTTCTCCCACTGCACCAGGACCTCGGGGCTGTGGTTGAAGCTGTACCTGCGTGTGAGCGAAACGAGCGAGACGCACCGTCGGTAGAGAACGCACGAAATCAGCGCGTCTTTCGGGTTGTAGTTCATTTTGAAGGTGAGCTACGATTGAGACACGCCACGCGCACGCACCACTTGCGGCAGGGAGTGGAAGTTCATCTCCGGCGCCGCGTCCACGCGATATCGCCGCACGCCGTTCGCCAGCTCCACCACACTGTGGTTGACCGGAAGACTCTTGATACCGAGTTCGTCCTTCACGTCCACCAGGCGCACGCGCGCGTGCTTCAGTGACACCAGGCGTACCTCCTGCTTGTAGCGAATCGTGTGCATGGCGGAGGAGGCGTTGTAGGCCAGGACGAACACGGCGATCCACTCGCGCCGGTCCACGTCGAAGAGAGAGAGGTAGTGGTGGACGAGGCACGCGGCACACAGCCACGAGTGTGTGCACGGCGCGTAGAAGGTGCCCCAGATGCATCGCGAGTGGAACACGTGGCTGCAGTGGTGGCAGGAGAAGACGACGTTGCGGTTGGCAGACAGCGGCAGTTGGCACTGGGTGCATAGCGGCTAGGAGTGACCCCATTGCGACGCGAGTACGCGATGTTCGGGATTGTCGAAGATGAGGTCCTGTTGCATCCTGCGCGTTTCGATCTTGCTACGAGTAATCCACTTCTGCCACTCCCACTTCACGTGCTTCTTCTCACTGACATTTCCCTTGCTACCCATGTAGTTCTTCACGATCTTCTCCGTCTGGGGCGCACTCTCCTCCTCCGTCTTCTCTTCGAACTCGTCCGTGTCATTTACGAGCACGGAAACGATATCGGTGTTCACGCTCCGGGGTCGCTTGGCGGCCACTTCCCGCGAAGGAAAGGGACGCCTCGGCTTCGGACTCGCCGCCTTTTCCGTGGATTCCGCCTGCATCTTGCGCTGGGCCTGATTATTCCGTTCCTCCTTTTCCTTCATGGCTTTCCTCCGCCTCGTCTCTACGTCGACGGCTATCAGGGCGCGCTGAACGGAGCTTGCCATGTTTATGGGATACACACATTCCAGCGAACTCATGCGAAGCAGACACTCCTGCACGTAATACGAAGAGATAGAAATCACGTTGTACGACAGATAGTGCAGCGCCAGCAAGGGAACGACGATGTCCATGAAGGGAGAATCCTTCGAAAGAACAATGACATGTGCGAACGTGGCTACGCGTCAGTGCATTCCAATTCCACCCACTCTCGGCAGAGAACGATCCCGCCGGTCTGCTCTCCCATCCTTCCACCTACAGAGTGAAACACGCAGAGAGTGAAAACGAAAACGAAACGGCCCGTCCCCTTGTCGTTCCATCTACCCTTCACGGCAGTAACCCAAACCCACTCGGCCAGAATAGAAACGTTTCTCCGTGCGCAATCAAGAAGAGTCGCTAGTTCCGCCTCGTCGCTCTCTCCCATATCACGAGAAAAGTGCCAGCCAAACGGTTTCATCCCAACAAACACAGCACTCAGTGGTGACTCTTCACGGACCGGGGATCAACGATGACGGGGACCACCTTCTTCTCGTCCTTGAGATAGAGATCCATCGCCACCTCTCGGTTGATTCTCTACCCATCACGCGTCGACACACCGACCTACGTCCAGCAGCTGCTGCTCTATGATGTTCTTGTGTATCGTCTTCACGTGCTTCTCCACGTACTCCTTCCCGGAGAACGCATTGTTGCAGCGCCGGCACTTCCACATCGAATCCTCCTCCACGTACATGGATTCGACGATGCGCTGCGCGTCCGCTCGAATTTCCTTCTCCCTCTCCAACTCGGGAGATGATGCATTCAAATCGTCCTCCACCGTTCTGCTCGCGAACTGCTGGTAAAAGGCCAGCGTCGCCGCCTGGTGGTCGCTGAGCCACTGCTGGTCCTCCTTGCTCGCCTGCACGTCCTCCACCGCCGTGCGAACCATGTCCCCCGAGAAACGCTACAGTGAAACTCCCGCTCCACCGCCCACCTGCAGACTGACTCCGAAGCCGTCGTCCGCCGCGTGTCTCCAGTAGTCGTACCCGAAAACACGACGAACGAAGAACACGAGAACGTAGACACGATCCACGTCCGTCAGGTCATTTGACGCCTCGAGCGCCGCCAGCGTGTCGACGAAGGACGTCGGCACCAGCCAGTAGTGCTCCAGCGCACGGCAGAGCTGCTTGAGGTTGGCGAGGTCCCAGGTCACGTTCTCGGGCTTGTTGGCGATGAAGGGGAGGAAGCTGTTGCGACGCAGCGGCGCCTGCAGGTCCACGTTCAGGCGCATCCGACCCTTCTCCTCCTTCAGCTCGTTCATCGTGAACTCGTGCTCGCCCTGCAGCAGGTCGCACACTTGCTGCGCGCGCTCCACCGTGTCCGTGGTGACCCACGCGAAGCGCGCCAGACCCGGAGGCGGGCAGATCAGCGGGTCGCCGAAGTACACGCAGCGCACGCCCTCGGAGGGGAGGAGCGCGCGGAACTGGGCGCGGGAGCAGGAGGAGGGAAGGTTGTTGACGCAGCTACGCCTGAGGCGGGAAGGGATGAACTACACGCACGCGGGGAAGATGTCGTCGCGGATGCGGCGCGCCATGGAGTCCTTCACCATGGAGTCGTTTTCCTGCTGAAGGATCTTGCCGCTCAGCACGAAATCGTTCAGTTTCTTGTGCAGATCGAGGATCTCGCTCGCGCGGTCGCGGAGGCGCTGCAGACGGCGCGTGGGCACATACTTCTCCGTCATCCACTCCTCGTCCCGGTAGTACTCAAAGAACCGGCGCGTGACCTCGGCATCATGGCGCTCCATCTCCCTAGGCGTGATTCCTTCCTGTATTGACAACCTCGTGTAGAGACTGTGCGCCTCCTCGGGCGTGATGTCCGACGGCTGACGATACATGAAGGAGCGGAAGGAACGGAGCGGATTCACGTTGGCGAGCGGGATATGCGGCACGGAGCGCGTCTTGCTGTCCAAAAGACTGTGGTGGTGCTAGGCGTGACAAAACGCACAGGAGCAAACAAGAGGGTAGCGATGCTGGTGAGGGGAAGCGTCACGACTGGAGTCGCGATCAGAATCGCTTCTATTCGTCACGGAGACCAAACGAGAGCCACAGGGACGCGTCCGAGGAGGAGCTGCGCTGGTTCGAGCGGCTTCGGCTTCTCCTACGAGAGTGAAACGAGGAGGAGCACGCTCATACGACCGGCGATTTGAAGAGCTCTGTTGTCTGTTCACTCTACGAGAATGACTGCCGCCGCAAAGACCAACGGAATATCGCGTCCAAACGCATCTTTCACGTAGTCCTCGTTATCGACCATCTACATCCCTCAGTTCGTGCTCCCGCGTCTACTCTCGTTGCACAGTGGAATCGGTGAAAAAGGAACGCGAAACAACGATGATTGGCTCGAATTCGAGGACAACCGAAATACCCGCCCTTTCAGTCTGATTCGGAATCGCCCCCATTTCGGTAATGATTCATTCTTTTTGAATACAAGCGAAATCGAAACATGACCATCAAGCACAAAGAGGAACTGCGTGGGAGATGCGAATGGAATACGATGATTAGGAATCACGGAACTCGGCGACAACAAGGTGATGAAGCAAGCGATCGATAATGCCTTTTTCGAAGTACATGCGGAGCGGAATCGGTTATGGAGTAGGCCTTGTCCGAAAACGACGTGAAGCCCAACTTCGTGTTTGACATCCTTATATACTCTCTGCGCGCGATAAAGTGGATGTGCGGTAGTGCGCTGACGCTGTAGTGTCTGCTGCGCTTTTGCCAACTACTTCCTTTACAAAGACTACTACAACGGAAAAGAGATGGTGATTATGCTCAGTGTCATGTGTGTGCAGGCAAGACGCGTCATCCGTAGCTACTATCTGTTCAGCGGCATCGACTACGCGGTGAACTACATTTTCGTGAAGGGTGCCTTTTTGATCGGCAGTCTGCCCTCTGTAGATTTCACTCCTACCGAATTCATCCTAGGGAAGCAAATACTCCTACGCGAAGGACTTCCGAGCGGAGTCCACGTGCCGTTTTGGAGACGAAGAGTAGGTGCATGCACTCACCGTCACGGATAGCTATGTGCTCAAGTTGAGTTCTTCGATCGGCGAGAAGCGAGTGGAGTACGTGATGAAGAAGCCCGTGTCGTGCTTCTTTGAAGCGGACGGTCTGCTTCGCCAGGACGTGGTGAACGAGAGCGCTGTCGCTGCGATGGAGGCGTTCCGCGCGTGTCTCCAGAACGCCGCGTCGAAGAAGAGGGATTAGTGTGGAGTGTTTGTTTTCAAATTCAGTCTCCATGAGCAGTCGCGCCACCGAAGCGAGGAGCACGGTTCTTCCGGACGACCTAGCGTCTGCGAATTGTAATGGAAGCGGCGTCGCTGCACTGTAGGCTTGCTATCCAAGACGTGGAGAGTGTACCGGATATCCCCGCTCCAGAAGAACTGCAAAGATGAGGCGTTTGTTCAGAATCTAATTCCCGCCGTTCGCCAGCACTTTCAGCGAAATGCCACCGCGCTTGACGATATTCAACTGCAGCTGGTGTTGCTGCATGATATGACGTACATCGATGGTAGTGGAATCGCTGGTGTCTCCCCTGTAGGTTTTGATTACACGCTCGGTTTCTATCTGCGCTTTCAGTGTGAGGGCAAGAGCATCGAGTTGCGTTGCTGCGTGCTGGCGCATTTGCAGGACCCGTCGGAGCCGTCGTTCATTCTCGTGCTTCTTTCTCCAGTCCGGTGAACCGTAGGTGAAGGGAAGGAAGGACACGCGGAAGGTGTTCCTCAGTTGGTTCGAGCAGTACTACGACGTGTTCATCGACCTCTCGCCCCGTCGCTTTTCTCCCTTCCGCTTCAACCGCTTCTGCGACGTCGCCTACAAATTCAACTCTGGCGCGAATGCACTGTCCGGCGGTGACCACTCGGATAACGCGTTGTTGTTCGTCTTCAGTCTTCCGAGCACGATCGACGGTTTGAGGCGCATCAGTGTGAAGATGAGTGTTGCCGACGTGGAGAGGATCAGGAGGGCGGTGAGTATGAGTGAAACTGAAAGCAGTGACGAGAATGAAAGTGGAAGAAGTGATGGGAATGAACTCGGAGGAACTCATGCAAATGAAAACAGAACTCATGCAAATGAAAACAGAACTCATGCAAATGAAAGCAGAACTAACACGAATGAAAGCAGAACTGCTGAAGACATCACCCTCAGCATCGTCAAGAAGCACATCAAGCACGTGCTGTCGCTCGACACCGACCTGTGCACGCTGGAAGAGATCGGCTCCAACGCGCTGGTGCTGACGCGAGATGGTCGAGTCAAGGTGCGGCTGCCTCCCTCCACTCACCCCTAGTTCTTTTCTACAGCGTGCATCAACCCCGTTCTATCTCTCTTTTCCTCTGTTTCCCACAAACACGTCGTAATTGTGATTCAGCATATTCTAGCAGGAGATTTAGAGCTTAACAACACGCGTACCGCCGCAATGACCCTCCGTAGCCTTCTCCACGTACGACATCATCTCTTCAAACTTGATTTCCTTCGTATTGAACTTCAACTCGCCCTTCTGCACCGACGACGCCAGGTCCGCAACCAGCGCCGCCACCTCCTCCTTCTTCGCGCAGTTCAGCCAGTTGTTCATGTTGAAGCCGCGGAGCGACAGCGACTGCGTCATCAGCTGCGAGGCGCTCAGCGTGAACGGGCGGTTGCTGCTCTCGTTGTACGTCACGATGTCCACGCCCCTAGCGCTTAACACACACGCCCGCTCCCACTTCACCATCTTCAGCAGCTCGCTCATCGCGCAGCCGCCGCGACCGTTCAGCACCAGCTTCACGGGAGGCATCTCGCCCAGCGTCTTCTTGATGTCCGTGCCGTCCAGCTGGCTCTCGCTCACCACGATGTCGCCGCCCAGCTCCTCCAGCTTCTTCTTGCCGCACGCCTCGCACTTGGGGCTACGCGTCACGCCACAACTCTGCACGCACCAGTCCTTTACGATGTTGATGGTCTTGATGCCGCGCGCCTTGCACAGCTGGACGACACATCTGCCGATGGGGGAGCAGGCGTCGTTCTGGAGGACGACGTCACCCGCCTGGAGCTGTGTGAAGGAAGTGAGAAGTTTGTATGCAGTGCCGGCGTCGCCGAGGAGGTGAGAGGCGATCTCGGGGGTGACTCCGCTCGGGATGGCGAGGAGCGCGTTCTCGGACACCACGGCTCTCTCCGTCCACGTTCCTACTCATGAGCGGCAGCGAAAGGAGGATGCCTTGGAAGGGCTTGATCAGCATCACCATTTGGTTCTCCTTCACGGAGGAAACGTCGCTTCCGACTTTCTCCACAATACCCACTCCCTCGCTTCCGGCGACGGCGGGGAATGCGTAACCAACGGGATTCTTTCCAGACACCTAATGGGAATTGCACGAATCGCGTCTGCCTACGGCGCAGAGATCCGCGGCGGACACGGCAGAAGCAACCATCTTGATCTGAACGTCTTTACTGCAGAGCTCCTTCAGCTGGGTGACTTGCATCCTACTCGGTTAGCACGCGGACGAGCAATCGATACTTCAGTACGCTGGTGGGGTTTCCATACTTCTGGAAAACAGCGGAATTGACCGTACTAGCAAAACGACGAAGAGGTGTTCCGAACATGTTTATGAGGCAGTTGCTTTTTTCAGCACCAATTGCACAATTGTATGCAAAATCGGGAAGAAAAGACACCCAGCCGAGCGTCCCATTCTACGATCCGAAGGGCGACATTTGCGCGCAGCTGTCCCATTGCGAACCGCAGGCACTATTGCGTGTGGCGTCATGATTCCGCTGAACTACAATCTGCCGGCGGACAAGAACCGCAAGCGCCCGTTCGAGGAGTACGGAACTGCCCAACTCCAGGAATCGAAGCGGTTGGTGGGCGTGTCCTTCCTGCGGTTGTGCGTCAACTCCAAGTCGACGGGTTTCATCATCGGCAAGGGCGGCTGCGGCATTGACGAACTGAGGGTAGGCCTTTGCTCGTTTTTGTGACGGTTAGAGAGTGTGCCACGTGGACGTGGTTGTGGACAACAATTTCGAGCCGTTCCGGGGAGTCAACGAGCATTTCGTGACGCTGCGGGGCTCGATCGACGGGATTATCGACGCGTTGGATTGCATCATCAAGAAGCTTCCAAAGCAGTTCGACCACGTGCCGGAAGGCCAGACGTGCAAGCACATCATCATTCCCTGGGCCAACGCGGGCAAGCTAATCGGCAAGGGGGGCGAGGCGATTCGGAAACTGAACGAGGAAACGCACACCATCGTGCTGCTCGGAAGGGAGCGTGAGGCGTAGATATCCATCGCGCGAGACAGCGAGTCGCCGGCAGATCGACGAAACCGGTCGGTGAGCATCATCGGCAAGGAGGAGGACGTCGATGTCGCCGTGGATCGCGTGAAGAGCATCACGGGCGGCAGCGAGCTGGAAACCTATCCGGGCAGCGTAAGCGTGCGTGTCGCCGTCCCCGCCCAGGCGATTCCCCTCCTCTTCCCCAAGGGCGAGGTGATCTGTTCGGAGCTGAAGGACTGCACGTCCGTGCTCTGCCGCCCCGCGCCGGACGAGGACTCTGTGTCCGGCTTCAGCGTGCACGGCGTGGACCTGTCCGGAGCGACGGCGGACGTGGTGGCGACGTCGCGGCGGATCGCGGAGGTGATTCGCGAGTGGGTGGCGGACAAGAAGATCGTAGCGTTCTCGCGGCGCGGTGAGGCGTAGGACCCGAGCGCGATGATCCTGAAGCTGGCGTTCAACAAGCAGATCGTGGGCGTGATCATCGGGAAGAGCGGGAGCAACCTGCAGCGCCTGCAGGACGAGTACCACGTGGACATCCATCTGGTGAACTCGCCGTGTTACACCGCCGTGGACCTGGAGTGCGTGGTCGCCTGCACGGGCACTGCCGCCAACATTCTCGACTGCATGCGCGCGCTGCTGGGACAGCTGGAGATGAACGCCGTCGAGCGGCGCCTGCCGGTGGACATTCAGGTCATATCCTTGCTCGCCGCAGCTCACCTCTTCCTTCATTCCTCACTATCACTCTCATCTGCATTCCTACTCACCCTACACTCCATCTCCTTATTCACCTTATTCACCTTACTCACCCTACACTTCTTATTCACCCTACACCCCACCTCTCCTCACCTCTCCCATGAACCCGCAGGCGCCCCACTTTGAGCCGCAACCGTCCTATTCCCATCCCCCAACCCCCCAGTTTTCGGTCCTGCCGGCCCCTCCGACGCTGTGGTACACGGTGATCGCGGGATCGCCGTCAGAAGGAAGGATGGTCATCGGACTACCCGCGGATCGTTGTGGGAACGTGCTCGGGAAGCGCGGCGTGGTGATGAACTTCATCAAGGCGAGCACACTGTGCACGATTAGCATGCAACAGAGGGAAGAGATTCCGCGCAACGCGCTGCTGCGCGAAACGACGATTTCGGGGTCTCCGGAGGGTATCGAGAGGGCAGTGTGAGAGAGAGGAGACGGGAGTGAGATGTAGGCGGATCATGCATCTCTTCATCAATCTTCCGTCGAAGGACATCGACACGCTCGTGGCCACACCGTTTTCCCTGAACACGGAGTTGCAGCGCTTCCTGGCTCCGTATCCTGAGAGTGTACTCGTAGCGAGCAGTAGTGGTATGCAGGCATCATTGGTGCATTCCGGGTAGATTCTCTGCCGACTTCGATGGTTTCAACCACCAACGGGGCGATTGTGCAAGAGCCCTCCACCAAATTGTAACAGTTCCTTTGTTTTCGTTGTTTATGTGGCCGCGCATTTGTTGGAAACAGGAAAGAATAACAATCTGACAAATCACTCTGACGCCTTCTTAATCGGGAGAAGAAGCGGGTTCATCTAACGCGTGACGCAATGGCATCATCGTATCCTACCTGCATCATGTACATGCAAATCCACACCATCCACATACAAATAGCGCTAAGAACGGACACAATCACACCAGCTCTATCACGTCAGTCCATTCCAGCGGAAAATACTCAGCGGACATTCTGGAAATCTTCTTGGACTTGTAAAGAATCAAAACGGTGCACGTGGCCACGGTTCCCAGCACGAGGAAGACAAGCGTTCCCAAAAGAAGAGGGTTCATTGCTGCGTTGGCGATTATTTCCTCACCACGCAACAGGGAAAAGGGGAAACACAAATGGGACGAATTGGGGCCTTCCTGAATCCCGCTCGTTTTTGGTTGTGGATCGGACCCAATTCTTATTTGGGGCAAGGGGATTGTGGGCGTGGCGTTGTGTCTTTCGTTGTTAGTGTGTCGTCTTTTATGAGTGGAGTGTTATGGAAGCACATGGTGATTGTTTCTTGTTCAATGTGTATCCCCGTTCCGTTTTGACCCCTCTTCCATTCGCTTATATTATCGAATCACGGTAACACGAATGGTATGCAAATCCCCCTTTGCCGCCAAAACCAGATGCCTCATTTCTTTTCCACACCATGAGTAGCCGCAAGCTACAGCAAGCGACCATCTCGTTCAACAAGCTGAAGAGCTCCACGCCTCCAAGAGAGGGAGCTGAAGTCCATGACGACGAACTGACGCTGCAGTGTCCTATCTGTTTTCAATATGTACTGGTGAATGCGTTGCATATCAATTCTAGTTCAAACAATCCGTTGTGGAGAAACACATTGAGGAGTGCTTGTCGAGGAATAATCCGGATACAAACGAATTCAATTCGCAAAGAGGAAGCGATGCGGGAATGACCACAACTCCCTCCCCGATCAAGAAGGAGTTCTCTTCCTTTTCTCCCGTGAATCTGTCCAGTAGTGCTGCAGACGCGAATCGCAGTCAGTACTTTTCCAACGAGATGAGTGGGAAGGGGGTGAGGGAATCAGTGCAACAGGAGGAGGGAGATGCTGTGCGTCATGAGAAGGATTGCGAATGGAGTGTAGTTCAGGGAGAAGGGCGTGTGAGTGCAGCGCAACAGGAGGCTGGATCATCTCCTTCTGATGCAGCACAACCCCCATCACTCCCTTCAAACGCAGCACAGCACCCACTATCTCCTTCTGATATAGCACAGAATCCACCCCCTCCAAGGTCATCACAACCCCCTTCACTCCCCCTACAATATCCATCTCCCAAAACGCCTCAACGCCAGGTCAAGAACGACCGACGACCCCTCGCCGAACGCCTGCGCCCCTCCTCCTTCGACAGCGTCGTGGTACGTCCTCCTCGATGCTCGTGATCGCTAGGGAAACACGGACCTCTTCGGCGCGGGCACCGTTCTCCGCACGCTTCTGGAACAAGATCCGCCACCCTCGCTGATCCTCTTCGGTCCGCCGGGCTGCGGCAAAACCACCATCGCCTCCATCATCATGCGACACACCTCCTGCGCCTCGCGCTCGCTCTCCTGCTGCACGGCGGGCATCCAGGAGATTCGCGCCGTCGCCGAGAAGGCGAAAAGAGAGTTTCGCCAGACGGGGAAGCCGACGGTGTTGTTCATGGACGAGATCCACCGGTTCAACAAGAAGCAGCAGGACATCTTCCTGCCCTTCATCGAAAGCGGCGAACTGGTTCTGATCGGCGCGACGACGGAGAACCCGTCCTTCTCCATCAACTCGGTGGGGTCGGGAGGGACGCGTGATGGGTAGGCGTTGCTGTCGCGGTGTCGCGTGATCGCGCTGAACGGTCTGACGACCGCCGATCTCGTGACGGTGCTGCGTCGCGCGCTGGCGACAGACCCGTACCTGGTGGCGAGCGCTGTGAGGAAGGGAGGTGGGAGTGATGCATAGACGGTCGTGAGTGACGACGTGCTGCGACGCGTGGCGGAGTGCGCGGACGGCGATGCGCGCATGGCGCTGAACCTGCTGGACGCGTGCTGCAGCGTGACGGTGACGAAGGAGGACAAGTGGGCGAGAGAGGAGAGGTGAACGCGTAGAACGGTGACGGAGGCGATCGTGAAGCAGGCGGTGCAGCAGCGGTTCGTGCGGTACGACAAGAACGGCGAGGAGCACTACAACATGGCGTCGGCGCTGCAGAAATCGATTGTTGGGGTGTGTGGCGGTGATGACGCGCAGAGAGGCAGCGACGTGCAGGCGGCGCTCTACTGGCTGGGGCGGATGATCGAGGGCGGCGAGGATCCATTGTAGCGATACGCTCTTCGAGTAACGGGTAGATATATCGCGAGACGACTGCTGGTGATCGCATCGGAAGATGTGGGACTGGCCGACCCGCAGGCGCTGCTCATCGCTTCCGCGTGCTACCAGGCGTGCAACAGCATCGGCGTTCCCGAGTGCAACCTCGCCTTGTCGGAATGCGCCGCGTATCTCGCGCTGACCTCGAAATCGAACGAGGTGGCGCTGGCATACGAGCGCGTGCGAAAGCTGATCCAGGAGGGCGACAACCCGCCCGTCCCGCTTCACATCCGCAATGCGCCGATCGAGAGCATGGAGGACCTGGGCTACAGCATCGGGTACCAGTACGGGTACAACAAGAACCAGACGTATTTGCCGAAGCAGTACCTGGACCGGCACTTCATCAACGTGGAGCGTGCGGTGACGGACGTGAGGACAATCAGTCTGGAGCGGGAGGATAAACGGATGAAACTGGGATGGATTGTTTGTTCCGTAGGCATCATTCTTTTCGATCACTCCACTCACCGATGGCCGCAACGAAATGTAGTGTTGTTGAAACGGCGGTTGATGCGATAGACGTGCTCTTCGCCGTCCTTCTGCTCGTTCTCCTTCGCGGAGAGGAAATCGAGGTTGACGTCGCGAATACGGAGCGAAAGACAGTACGGAGCGTTTCGTGCGTGTTTCCTGTAGGTGGATGACAGTCGCGTGCTGATAAAGGAAATCAAGAGTCTCAATAAACGCATTGTGAGTCCTTTCAGCGAGGCGCATGATCGGTAGGAGGAAATCGACGACGAGTTCAACAAGAAGCAGGAAGCGGTGAACGAGATTGAAAGCCTGAAGAACGACAAAATCAACAGTTTGGAGAGTCGAATTCGCCTGCTGAAGAAGAAGATCGAGTCCACGAAGAAGGACATCAAGGCGGAGAAGAAGACGATTGATTTGAACAAGCGGGAGATTCACCGGCTGCAGAAGGAGTTCGAGGAGAAGCAGACAGGTCTCAACCTCGGTGGGGCGCTTTCGCACTGGATGGGCTATTCCGTTCTTCCTCTCTTGCAGCGAATTGCTATGGCGTGCAAGTCCATGTAGTCAAGGAGGGGACGAGTGAGGTGTAGGGGCTTGAAGGCGTGGGATTGGATTCTCTACCTGAAGGAGAGACTGTACATCGCCTATTTGGAGTGGTACGCGTGGCTGCAGCAGTTTGATTCTGTCGTTGAGGCGGAATTGAAGTGGCGTCGTTTCCGTCGCTATGTGTCTTCAAGATTGGGTCAGCGTAGTTCCTGAGATGCATAATGAGGAATAGTGAAGCCCTACTGGCAGCCTATTGCCGATTACATGGAACCGGTCGCTTCCTTTCTGAAGCGTGTAGTGAAGGAGTGGTATGGAGCGCTGCGATCCGGAGATCCGAAGCGAGTGAAGAAGAGTGGGAGTGACGGTTCTCTGTGACTCCGTAGTCTTTGACAAGAGGATGAAGCTCGTGAACACCATGGAAAACGCGCTGAAGAGCAACCCGGAGACGGCTCCCTACGCGCAAGTGATCGTGATCGCCATCATCCTGTTGTACGTGTCGTTCCTGTTTTGCATCTTCCAGCTTTTTGTCTCGTTGGTTACGGCAGTGGTAGGACTGTTTTTCAAGGGCAAGTGCCCTGTTTGTTGCCCACCCCATCACCCCAACGCTTCGAATCGTCGTGGTTGAACGTCTCTGCAGAGAAAGCCCGTTCCCGCAATGCAGCATGCCTTTCGCGACAGCTTCATCTTCACGAGCGATATCGTGTGGTACGACGTCCGGCGGAGAGTTGATCGTATAGGTTTCCCGGGCACATGACGAAAGCGCTGAACACGGTGAAGCGTCTGTGCCGGAACGTCGATATCATGGTGGAGGTGCGTGACGCGCGAGTGGTTGTTCCTGCTCTGTTTCATCCTAGATTCCGCTCTCTTCCGTGAATCGCGAGATTGAGAAGTCGCTCATGAACAAGCCGCGCCTCGTTCTGCTGCATCGTTGTGATCTCATTTCCAAGCAGGAGCAGCTGCGCGAGCTGGAGTATTTCAAACAGAGAAATCAGAAGGTGCTGCTGACGTCGGTGAAGTCGGGAACGAACATGAACGCGATTATCCCTTCGTTGCTGTCCATCCGGCAGAGTCGGTTTGCATCCATTGGCAGTTACTTTGCCGTGATGGGCATTCCGAATGTGGGGAAGAGCAGTATCATTGGGTCGATTCAGAAGTCGTCCTCTTCGTTCCGAAAGAGTGGGGTGTGCTTTTCACCCGCAATGTGTAGATGCGAGTCCGCATGTAGGCGCCATTCCTGGAGTGACGAAACGCGTGGCATCCACCAAGGTGCATGTTCGCCCGGATATCTACATGATTGACACTCCCGGCATCTTCCTTCCCGAAATTTCCGATCCGGAGGTGGGGATGAAGTTGGCGTTGTGTGGTCGTTTGTGTTTAGAGGGAATGACTCATAGGTGGTGTGCATTTGAGGTAACTCACTCATAGGTACTCTGCACTTGATATAACTAATGCATAGGTTCTGTGAAGGACAGCGTTGTGGGAGAGGACGAGATTGCGGACTATTTGCTGTTCACGCTGAACAGGAGGAGCAACTTCAGCTACGTGGAGAAGGTGGGGTTGAAGGAGCCAACGGACTCGCTTCCTGTCCTCATCCAGGCGATGGAGGCGCGGTTCAAGAAGGACCCGTTGGCATGTGCTCGTCGTTTTATCCGGTTGTACCGAGAGGGCGCGTTTGGTCTTTTCGTTTTAGACGATCTTTCTTCGTGATCGGGTTTTGTTGTCACACACTTTGCTTGTGCTTTCAGCCATTTGCGATTCTTGGATGCAGAGAGACCCATTGTTCTATCTTATCACTTTATGGGGTCTCTTATGCATTGCGGAAGCCTCGGTTTTGCAGAGTCCGTGGAACAACGCCAAGTTCGATAGTCAGGGTGGGGGATGTGGTGCAACGTGATGTGTAGTGTGCGGCGTGTACGAGGTGAGTTGTGCGAATCGTAGGAAGCGGTGCGTTGGGGATTAGGCCGTAGGGACGAAGGACTACTACTATTACTACGGAGAGCAGTACAAGATCTTCAAGCGTGTCGAGATTGTCACCATGCGGTTTGACGATGATGGTTGCAAGAACCTGCGCATGAAGACGCGGAGGGTGTACAGGTCGAAGAAGTACGACGCGTGGGAGAAGTTGGACAACGGCATTCTCGTTCCAGCGACTGTGGAGCTGTCTTCCATCTACCTGACGTTTGACGAGCGGAGAATGGGGAACACAACGAAGTGCAAGGACAAGTACGAGTCCAACGTCGAGTTCAACATAGTGTGGGGATTCGAGTTCCGGGTGACGTGTAGCGACAACTACTGTGCGTCGAGCGTGTGGGACTATGACTACAACAAGCTGTTGAGCGATTTGCAGGGAGAGTCCTTCTACTTGCGATTGTACTTCCAGCGCGATCGGGCGACGTTTTTGAAGGAGGACCTGTTTGCGGCGCGCATCAGTGCGACGACGTGCGAGGACGCGTGGAGCGTTTGGAAGTGGATTCTGCTCGTCATTTTGTGTGTGCTAGTTCTTATCTTGATTCTCCTGGTGGTGAACGTCATTGTGGTGTACAATCGGAGACAACGAAGGTTTTTGCCCTTGTCAACGGACGATGGAGAAGGCAGTCGCTTGGTGGAGCGCGATCCGACGGCCGACTCGTATGTGTTCAGTCTGAATACCTTCGATAGGATCCAGCAGGAGATGGTTGCGTAGCGGTGTTTGTTTGATCATTTGAGTGTTGTATTTGAAGAGATGTGTGCTGTGCTTGTGAAAGAGTTAAGCGCGTTCAGTGTTTCGTTTAGCGCATGCTAGATTACAACAGTGATGTATCGATATGATTATTCAGGAATAGGACAAAGTGTTGAGGAGAGGACAAAGGCACTGCTGCTTGATGGATACATTTCCGAGACTTGTGTAAGAAAGAGAGTGGAAAATGAGGAGGTTGAGATAACTGAATTCCAAGGAGAGCATCGCGATGAGTATATGGTGAAAGATATGAATAGCGGCGAGTGTCGTTTATTCCGGAAAGGAGTGCTTGAATTGAGTTGGAGAGAGGAGCGCGGAAAGCGAGTAGGTGGTTTTACGGTGTATGAGAAGGGGAAGGTGTTACGGATGGAGAGTTGGAGGGGTTTGCTGTACCAGGATGAGTTTCGATGCGTTGAGAATAGTCAGGGGAGTGTGCGAATGATCATTCGGAGAGGGAAGAAGAATCACGTTGTGTATCGAGGGGGATATGAAAAGAAATCGTTGAAAAGAGAAGGCGAGGGATATGAATACGATGAGGAGAGTGGTCGCGTTCTAATTCATGGAGTGTGGAAGAATGATGAGTTGTTTCAGATCTTTCAGGAGTTTGAGAGTGAGAGTACAATGATCGAGTATGACGTGAATGACGTGGAGGAGAATGTGAGTGTGAGGAATCGTCGGCCCATGTACATGGGTAGTTACGCGTATGATGAACCGAAGAGGAAGTACGTGCGACATGGAATGGGAAATGAGATTGACGTGAATACTGGCATTGCAAAGAAGGAGTGTGAGTGGTCGAATGGAGGGGTGAAGAGTGCTGTGGATCTGTTTGGTGGATGGTATGTTGAAGGAGGAGAAGAGGATTCGTTGAGACACCTCGTGTTGGAAGAGTATATAGAGGATGTGGTGATTCACAGTGAACTGGAATGGCACTCCATGTACAAGGATGTGAGAGAGATCACAGTGGCAGCAAATACTTGCAATGAGGAGAGTATGACAGAGTTGAGTTTCGGTTCCTTCAAGTGCTTGAAACGAATTGTAGTCGGAGATGACTGTTTTGTGAATGTGAATGAAGTGCGACTGACAGGCGTGAATGAGCTGGAGAGTGTGGTGGTTGGAATGAGGTGTTTTACGAGGAAGAAGGACGGCTTTGCCAATGACTCAAGCCGTCATTTCTATTTGAAGAATTGCCCGAAGCTGAAGGAGTTGAGGATTGGTCGTTACTCCTTTTCAGACTATTCTGTGTGTGAGATTGAGGATGTGAGGGCACTGGAGGTGATTGAGATGGGTGACCTGAAGGAGTGGAGTGGCAGTTTCCATTGTTCTTCACTGGAGTTGAAGAGTGTTGTTGTTCCTCTTACGTGAGGAATAGACTTAACGAATCTGAAGTCACTCGTGTTTGGGTATAGATGCTTCCACGACTGTTCTCGCACTGTGTTTGAGAGTGGTTGTTGTGTTTCGCTCTCATTGAATAGGACTACCAAAACTGACTACCATACGCTGTGGCAGTGCGGCATTCTGTTTCAGGGAAGAGGATTCGACCGAGTTGATCATGCGCAGTACGAAACGGAGTGAGATTGAACATGTAGACTTGCCCAAACTGACGTCGATCACAACGGAGGGCAACTACTCTGACGGCACCTTCTCCCACCCGCATCACATCGTGCTTGAGAGCATGCTTCTCGTGTGAGATTGACGGTTAGATATGCCCAAAGTTGCAACTGTGGTTCTTCCGAATGCGTTCCTCTATAAGGATGACGTCACGAAGAAGAGTCGTCTTGTCATGCCTTCGTTATGTGTAGACATTGGGTCTCTTTCCAATTGTTTCTCGTTTCTTTGTTGCACAGGCGTTCACTTTCTCGTCAACTAACCCACTCAAACCCTATGAGAACCCGCATAACTCACATCTCACTATCCAACAAACAGACCAATCTCTCCGATCCATCATACTCGTGGGCAACACCATGGGAGCGTCTTGCACAGCAGCACGGACATAATAAAAGATGAAGCTGGCCATCAGCACGAGCTGCAGAATCTGCGACGTGATCACGAGCGGACCCGCGAAGTGCTGGCTGAGGAAGCCCCAGCCTCCGTTCAGCTCCTTCCAGCTGCCCATCCAGAAGAGGAGGTTCAGGAACTTGGAGGCAGCCATCGAGAAGACGAAGTGCGACGTGTACGACTCGATCATGCCGTTCTACGGGTCACGCCAGCACGCCACAGCCCACGCGGTTCTTCTGGAACATGTACAGCTGCGGGTAGATGGCGACGCCCTCCAGGTACATGGCGATGGCCCACAGCAGGTCGCAGTAGGAGTCGGCGCGGTGTGGACGGACGATGAGGGCGAGGATCACCGCGGGAACGATGAGGAAGAGAGCGGTGTACTGCTTGGGGAGGAAGTAGCCCTGGCCGAAGGTGTCGTGGTGCGAGTCGTGCGTGTACTTCAGGGGGAACATGATCAGGTAGATGTTGAGCAGCACCACCACGAAGGACAATCCCTCAACGGTCTGGTAGAACCAGTCGCCGCTTCTATTGCTAACGCGCAGATACACACGCAGACCTGTCGAAAGGCAAGTAGCTCGTGCTGTTGCAGACAGCGATGGTGCGGCACAGGAAGACGACCGCGTAGCACTCCAGCGACTTGAGCGAGATGCCACTCGCCGACTTCGATGTGATGGCTCTGAAGAGAATGAGGCAGAAGCCAAAACAGCTGATGACGCTTCCGAGAGTCTATAACGTAAATCGTTCCACCCAAATCCGCACCAGCAGGAAGGAGAAATCGCCGTCCGACAGGAAGTGGAAGATGATGAGGATCGCAAAGACGAGACCGGCCCAAATGAGGAAGTTCATGCGATTCGCTTTTAGGTAACGTCTGAAATCACTACGCATCACGCAAGCCCCCAACGAAGCCACAAGTTCCTCATCTTTCGTTTGATCTGATCCATATATTTATTCTATTCCTCATTCCGTTTTTAGAACATTTCTACAGCAGTTGTCTGCATCTGTCGTTTCGTTGCTTACAAAATGCCTGAGATGTGACGGTCGCACGGGATTTCGTGCGCCAATCGCTGCTTTGAGACTCATGTGAGTGGGTTTGGGCTGTATGGAGTGCTTTGTTCTGCTCTGAGGGTGTGTATGTGGCTATAGATGAGAATAGATGCACAGAGGAAGCGAATCCACACTCTTCTCCTTCCCTCTGAGAGACTCTCCTCTTCCTCCCACAGAAAACCACTACCACTGTTTCAATCACGCATTCACTGATTCCTCCCCAATACCATCCTCATCCTCCCTTTACACTCCCCACAGCGAATTTACGCCGTATCCATTCCAACATCACCCTTTCCTCATGGAAACACCGCTTTTCCCTTCCCGCCAAAATCGGAGAGATGTTCAGTGGTTTCTTGATGCGGAAGAGCGTACTCATTCCTCGTCATATTTCTTTTCCCAAACGCAAAGGAAGGAAAGAAGAATGGATCCTACAATTTCAAAATCGGTCACTGTGACCCCCGCCTACTCCTACCCAAAGGATGAGTCTTCCGATGTGAAGGTGGCGTACACGTCGGCTCTCCCGACCGTCCCCGCCATGTCCCGCACGCAGGAGACGATGAAGAAGATGGGTATCGATCCTGCCAAGGTGGAGGTGGAGAAGGACATTCAGAGCTACACGCCTTCGATCACTGCGGACGGGTACATTGCGGAATTCAAGAAGGCGCGCGATTACCAGGAGATGAAGGCTCTTCGCGAAAAGGTGAACGCGGAGGAGCACACACTGCGCAAAGTGTACGCGAAAAAGGCGGCGTTGATGGATTTGCCCGTTTTGAAGGAGAAGTATCCGCTGTTGGTTCCGGTGTTCGGAAACGAGGAAATCTTCGCCTGCCGCTCGCTCTCTTCGGAAGAGAAGGCGATTCCGAAGGTGTTTGCGCTGGAGGACAAGCGAAAGAAGCAGGGCGTGCAATCCATCGTGGACCGGAAGGGATTTGAGACGAACTGGCGCATCTTCTCGGAGCGTCTGCTGGATTTGATCAACTGGGACCACGTGTTCATCGCGGGCGGCTCGGTGCTGGCGTGTTTGCTTCCGCCGCCTCCCAAGGCGACGAAGAATTTCAAGTGCTTGCGCAAGTATTTCCACGAGGACGTGTACGCCGGATCGGACATCGATTTGTTCCTGTATGGCTTGAACGAGGAGGAGGGCAAGTAATCGCTTCATCACAAGTGTGAGACGTAGGGAGAAGCTGAAGGAGATTTACGAGGCGGTGTGCAACGAGATTCCGTACCCCGTGCTGGCATTCCGCTCCGCCTACGCGATCAGCATCGTTTCGCAGTTCCCGTACCGCCACATCCAGATCATTCTCCGTTTGTACTCGTCCCCGGCGGAGATCCTGATGGGCTTCGACGTGGACTCGTGCTCGTGCGGCTTCGACGGCTCGCAGGTGTATATGACTCCGCGCTGCCACCAGGCGCTCGTGCGCCAGATGAACACGGTGGACATGACGCGCCGCAGCCCGACGTACGAGATGCGTTTGGCGAAGTACGCGGACCGCGGGTTCGAGGTGGAGGTGCCGGCGCTGAAGCGCGCGAACATCGACCCCATGATCTTCGAGAAGCCGTGGGAGGAGGTGCGCGGGCTGTCGAAGCTGCTGCTGCTGGAGAAGCTGCGCACGCCGGGTGGGTTTAATTCATAAGCGTGACGACTAGAGGCGCGCTACGCGTACCGCGAGCGGTCGACGAACTCGCACTCGGTGGAGTCGTACAAGATGCAGCGCATGATGGAGGACCCGTTCCTGAAGAAGCGTCTGGAGTACTCGAGCGAGAAGGCGTCGGACTACAGCACGGTGTTCCTGCCGTGGGGCCCCACGTGGACGGCGAAGCGCATCCGCAAGCTGATGATGACGAAGGACATCGTGCTGAACAGCGAGTGGAGCGAGGCGTACAACAACCGCGGGTACCACACGCACCCGTGCTTCATCGGGACGCTGGAGGAGGTCATTCAGGACTGCTGCGGACACTGCCCGCGCGTGCCCGCGTCGGTGGACCGCGAGTCGCTGGAGTGCTTCGTGTCGGGCCCGCTGTCGTTCATCGTGGACGACCCGGGGCGCCAGACGATCGGCTCCTTCCACCCGATCACGGACGGCGACTGGTGCGACGGCGCGTACCTGTCGAAGGACGCGGAGCAGCTGATGCAGGCGGCGAACAGCAACGACGTGGACGCGATTCGCGAGCTGGTGAAGGGCGGCGTGTCGGTGAACACGACGGACTCGCTGGGTCGCACGGCGCTGCACATCGCGACGCTGAGCAACCAGAGAGCGGCAGCGGAGGCGCTGCTGGAGCTGGGCGCGGACGCGACGGTGCACATGAAGGACGGTCGCAACATTATCCACATCGCTGCGGAGTACGGGTATTTGGAGCTGCTGCAGTTGTTCCTGCAGAAGTTGAGATTGGAGAAGAAGGGTGAGGAGGGGGAGAAGAGTGAGAAGAAGGAGAGTGAGGAGAATGGCAAGGTGAAAGAAAATGAGGAAAGCGGCGAAGTAAAGGAGGAGGGCATCGACCTGGACGAGGCGAACAAGCAGACGCAGCTGACGGCGCTGCACTACGCGGTGCTGTTCGGTCACGTGGACTGCTGCGAGTACCTGCTGCAGAACGGCGCGACGTGCGACCAGATGATCTGGACGAAGGACAAGACGACGGGCGTGTCGGTGATGGTGCTGGCGGCGCACTGCGAGTGCTTCAGCAAGCAGGTGGCGATCGACCTGTACGAGCTGCTGCACCGCTACGGCGCGTCGCTGAAGCTGATGGACAACGCGTTCAACAACGTGATGCACCAGCTGTGCTTCTTCAACTACACGGGGTTCACGAGCTACCTGCTGGAGCACGACCCGATCGCCGTCTCGCTGTGCCAGGACCTGAACGACCGCGGCTGCAACGCGGTGGGCATCGCCATCTCGAACGGCTTCTACTCGCTGGCGAAGTGCCTGATCGAGGGCGGCGCGGCGCTGCGCGCGACGAAGGAGGACGTGAAGAAGCTGAACGTGAAGTGAGGGCGCGCGCGGCGTGTGAGGCGTAGGAAGCGCATCAAGAAGACGAACCCCTACGACAACAGCGCGCTGTCGCTGGAGAGCTGCACGCCGCCGCTGTTCGCGGTGATGCAGCGCCAGCGCTGGAGCGACGCGTCCTTCGATTTCGTAGTGGCTGGCGGAGGGCGTGAGGCGTAGCTGAAGTACCTGATCGAGAAGGGCGAGGACGTGAACGAGGTGTACCAGAACAGCACGGTGCTGGACCTGGTGCTGAACAACCAGCCGTACAAGACGGAGGCGATGGTGGAGAGGCAGAACGCGCTGAACCAGCTGCACACGACGAACGCGATCAAGCAGCAGGAGGCGCTGCTGGAGGCGGAGAAGGAGGGCAGCTACGCGTGGCTGGCGCTGAAGGACTCGATCGCGCAGCTGCAGCGCCGCGCGAAGCAGGAGGAGAAGAACAGCGAGCAGGGTCTGCGTGCGTGGCGCGACGACCACGAGGAGTACAGGAAGGTGGAGGAGTGTGTGGGTTGTGAGGACTAGTTCTACGACCTGATCGACGCGCGCGGCGGCATGATGTACGTCGAGCTGAAGAAGCTGGGCAAGGGTCCCGTGGAGAAGGCGAACACGCGCGGGGGCAGAATGCGACTGTATGCACGCAACAACAACCAGGGCGACAACGCGAGCCCGGAGTGCGTGACGGTGGTGGACGGCGCGGTGCTGCGCGGCAAGGAGCGGCTGGAGGCGCTGCTGCAGAAGGAGCTGAAGAACATGGCGCAGCGCGAGGAGGCGGAGAACGAGCGCAACGTGGAGGAGGAGATTCTGGGCTACAACACGTTCATCGTGTTCGGTAGGGAATAGCATGGAGCGTGAGGCGTAGCGGAGCCCACGGAGTACGGCTGGCGCAACGACACGCGCGTGAAGGACGCGACGGCGGCGAGGTACCGCGAGCTGTTCAACGCCGTGTACGCCAACGACGCGGAGAAGGTGACGGAGCTGTGCACGCCCAACGAGAAGGGAGACTGTCTGTTCGTCAGCAGTGCGGGCGCGGGCAACCTGCCGCTGCTGGGCGTGGCGGCGAACCGAGGCAACCGGGCGATGCTGCACTTGCTGTTCGATCTGCTGGAGAAGCAGTACACGCCGATCCCCGTGGTGAAGAAGGTGAGCCAGAGCGAGCGCATCAGCAACTACGCGCTGGTGTCGGGCGAGACGGAGGAGCAGGACGCGTTCATCGACCCGAACGCGATGAGCGCGCACATCATCAACACGTGTCCACCGAGCGTGACGCTGATGGAGTCGGGCATGTACCACATGGAGGGCAACAAGCCGTACTTCGCGAAGGAGACGAGCAACGACTACCGGTGCTACTACGGACAGCAGAACGAGGAGGAGGAGGCGGACAATTTGCAGAAGGCGTCGCTGATGCAGTACCTGGTGTACCGCGGGGACGTGGAGTTGTTCTGCGCGGTGCTGGAGGAGATCCGTGTGTTGTCGGAGAAGGTGTGGGCGAAGCAGCTGAAGGCGAACATGGTGAAGGAGGAGGACCGCAAGACGAAGACGCTGCTGCAGACGGTGTTCACGAGCGCGGTGTCGTTCGGCTGGTCGGCGTAGGCGCGGTGGAGGGACATGAGACGTAGGGGACCGAAGCCCACGAACCTGATGGCGCTGTGCATGATGAACGACGCGGAGGCGATGCTGCGCGCGGTGGTGCGCAACACCTTCGGGTCGCTGAACGTGCTGCGCGAGCAGGACGTGAAGCGCGAGGAGAAGAAGAAGGTGAAGCGTCAGCTGGGAAGTGCGATGGAGGTGGAGGACGACGAGTGAGTGTGCTTGTGTGGGGTGAGGCGTAGTGAGTACGACGACAGCGAGTACGACTACAGTGATAGCGAGAGCGAGAGCGAGAAGGAGGAGGTGATGGACGTGGAGGACGACGAGGAAGAGGAGGAGGGCGAGAAGGAGTCGGTGGAGAGCGAGTACGCGGACTCGGACGAGGAGGAGATGAAGGCGATGCGCCAGTTCCGCGAAGAGGGCAAGCAGGACAACGCGCGCCTCACCAACCCCGTCCACCCACTGGCGCTGGCGCTGCGCTACAACGCTGTCCAGTGTGTCGCGTACCTGCTGGACATGAAGAAGGTGGAGGAGGACGTGACGACGCTGCTGTCGCTGAACCCCGCGTTGAACGTGCTGATCACCGAAGCGGGCGGCGTGGAGAAGGTGTGCGAGCGCGTGTTTGGACCGGAGAGTCTGCAGAAGCAGGGACGCGTGCTGCTGGAGGCGGTGACGATGGTGAACGACGTGGAGGCGTTCAAGCGGTACGAGGCGCTACTGGGCGAGCGCGGGTACGACGTGAAGCAGCTGGTGAAGAGCAGCAAGGCGTTCCCGTCGCTGCTGGAGTTCGCGATGAACGGTCAGTTCTTCAACACCGCGGAGTACCTGATCGAGCACTTCGCGTTCCGCGACAAGGAGGTGGTGTCCGCGTACTCGCTGCTGGCGAGCGCGATGAACTGCATGAACGTGACTTTGGAGGAGGAGGAGCCGCGTCGTGTGCGTCGTGGCTCGAGACAGAAGAGGGATTACCCGCTGACGCTGTACTCCAGCGCGGTGCGTTTGATTCAGCGCATTCCTGCGGGGCTGAAGGACCGCGTGCTGGACGTGCTGATGAAGCAGTTGCTGGAGTCGAATCGCAGTCGGTTGGTGGAGGATGTAGTGGGTGCGAGTGTGAAGGGTGAGAAGAGTGAGAAGGAGAGTGAGAAGGAGAGTGAGGAGAGTGAGAAGGAGAGTGAGAAGGAGAGTGAGAAGGATTCAATGGAGGTGGAGAAGTCGAAGGAGTCGAAGGAGAGCGAGAAGGACTCAACGGAAAATGAAACAAAACCCATCACATCACTGGAGAACGCGGACAGCATCGTGCAGTGTGTGATCGACTCGATGAACGAGGCGGGCATGCGGTTCCTCATCGAAACGATGGGCTTGAAGAGCCAGATCATGAAGGAGAATCCCCGCGGGTACACGGTGATCGAGCGCGTGATGACGAAGTACATCGAGAGGTCGATGACACGTCAGGGCGTGGCGGCGACGAAGGCGGAGGACGCGGATCGCGAGGAGCAGCGTCAGAAGGCGAAGGAGGAGGCGTTGGAGAAGAAGAGCGAGGAGGACAAGGCGCGCGTGCACCTGTACCGCCTGCTTCAGACGGAGCCGGAGTCCATCGCCAAGATGCTGGAGCTGGTGCTGGCGACGGGCAACGGACAGAAGCGTGAGTTGATCAGCATCGACGAGGTGCAGAAGCGCGTGAAGAAGGACGCGGAGGAGGTGAGCAAGCGGAACAAGGGAAGGAGAGGCGTTGGGAGAATGCAGGAGCAGGAGGCGTACACGTACAAGCGGAATAATGCGACGGGTAGTCTTGAACAGACGGACTCGGTTGTGAAGAAGGAGTGTTGATTTGAACTGTGACTTGCGTTGTTTGTTTATAGGAATGGGAGTGTAGTGCTATCAATTGTTCGGAATGGAGTTGCTCTAGCGGTGAATCAAATGGCACAATTGCTTTTCCCACAAACCCATTTATGCCGAGCAAGAGTGAGGAAACGAGAGCGCTTCTGATCGCCACAAACGACGGTATCCGAGTGGATCGTGTTCGTAAAGTGTAGACGGGAGCCATAGGGATAACGAAATTGCAGGATCCATCAGTGCGAAAAGGAAGCACACGAAGAAGCGCGTAACGAAGCGCTCCTCATCGTCGAGTCGGAGGAAGGAGCAGCCACCGAAGCATCGAACCGGAATCTTCCTAGTGATCATCACCTGCCTCTTCTTTTTGTGCGTCGGAGGGTTCTTCTTGTATAAACGGTTGACGAAGCATACGTGCAATGCGTTTGGCGTATCCTACCCGCGAAGTGATTTCGATGAAAGATTGTGAGGAATAGACCAGGAAGAGCTCGATCACCTGCGCACATGCACGACGCTTTCTTCCATTGTGATTTCTGGAACGACGTGGACGTCTGCCGTCTTTCCGAAGGACGCATTTCACTCGGTTTCTCGTTTGACCTTCTCCAGTCCTTCTTCCCTTCCCGTTTCATACGTAGACGCCCCCAAACTGTCCTCAATTGCGTTCGACGATAACGGATTCGAGACGCTGTCCTCCATCGAGTTCAAGAGTGTGGACTTGCTTTCCTCCATTTCGGTTGGAAAGAATGCGTTGACCAAACTGCCGTCTTTCATTTTGACGAGTTTCTTCTCTTCCTCTCGCTCACGTTCAGATTTCCCTTCATTGAAGTCCGTTTCGGTGGGCACGGGTTCTCTCAACACTGCAGCCTTTGAGATCTCCGATAGCACGATCGAATCGATCCGCATCGATGAACACGCCTTCTCCATGGCATCCTCCTTCGTGCTGTCGAGTTCGCATGATCCCTCCTCTTCACTGTAGACCTCCCCTACCTGCAGTCTGTCACGCTCAACGGGAACAACTTCGGCGCCGCGGAATCGGTGATCGTGACCAACCTGCCCACACTCGCCTCCTTCACCGTTCAGAACGACTGCTTCACGAAGGCGACGATAAGGGTGCTGAAGAACCCCATGCTGACGACGCTGCAGCTGGGACGCAACACGGCGAGGGACGGCGAGCTGGTGTTGGATTCTCGTGGGAGCGGAAAGCGTGCGTGAGGCGTAGTGCCGGCGCTGGAAACGGTGACGCTGGACGGAGACAACTGCAACCGCCAGACGGCGCTGTCGCTGAACCGTAGGAGAGTCGACAGGGCTGAAGGGTAGACTTGCCGAAGCTGCGCGCCTTCCCGCTGAACGCCACCTCCTTCACGAGCGTGGAGTCGATCGCGCTGACGGGTAGCAGTGCGTGTGTTGTTGAAGAGCAGACATCCACCTGCCCTCGCTCTCCTTCCCTGCGGACTCCTTCCCCAAGGCCACGCAGCTGACGCTGAGCGAGCTGAACGTGCAGACGCTCGTCTTCGACACCAACGCGCTGAAGCGCCTGCAGACCCTCGCGGTTCAGAGTAGAGGTGGCGGAGGCGATTGAGCGTAGACTGCTCGCTGTTGGAGACGGTGGAGGCGCGCAGTCACGCCGTTGACGCGTTGACGCGACTGGAGCTGAGCGGCATGCATCAGCTGAAGGAGGTGCGCTTCACGGACTGTGCCGGAGCGGGACTGGAGGCAATCGAGGTGAAGGAGAACCCTCTGCTGACGACCTTCTCGATGGAGGGTTGCAAGGAGTCGGTGAAGACGATTGTTGTGGAGAGTGGGTGATGGGAGGTGTGGTGAGGCGTAGCGTTGCCTTCGTTGAAGGGGTTCTTGGTGAGTGCGGGGAAGGAGATGAGAGTGGAGAGTGAGTTGAGTGTGAAGGGCGTGGAGAGTGAGATGAATGTGAGTAATGTGAAGAGTGAGTTCATTGTGAAGAATGCGGAAAAGGACACGACGGTGAGCAACGCGAACGAAGAAACATCCCACTTCATCATAAAGAACGCGCCATCACTCCAATCCCTCTCCATAACGCACGTGAACGACGAGTACGAGGAGGTGCGTCTCGCTAGTACCTCCTTCCAACTCCACTAACCAGCAGACCTACCACAACTGGAAACGCTGATTCTCGGCGAAGACGACGACGCGTCCTTTGCGGAATCGCAACAATTCGATCTCGTGGACACGCCCGCGCTGAAGGAGCTGCGCTTCGGCGAACGATGCTTCTACTCCGCACGCAAGCTGAGCATCCCGCACGCCGTTGAGGCGCTGACGTTCGGCGAGGGCAGCTGGACCATGGTGGAGGCGATCGACTTCACCGGTGCATTTCAGCGAAACAGCGATAACTCGTAGCCTTCACGCGCCTGCAGCGCCTGCTCATCCAGCCGCGCGCGCTCTCCGCCCTCACCACGCTCTCGCTGAGTGCGTATTGTACATCCACGTCATGTGCAGACTCCACCGTGCTGTCCACGATCACCATTCTCTCCGACTCTCTAGCGCACGTCACCTCGCTCTCGCTCTCTTCTCCTGTCCTCACCTCTCTCCGCGTCGGCGACAGATGCTTCAGCCAGGCGTCCACGCTCGTGCTCGACGACCTGACGGCGCTCGAGCAGTTCGAGATTGGTGGTGAGTGCTTCAGCAAGGTGACGGCGCTGGACCTGACGGGTATGATCCACTTCGCGAGGGTAATTCGTAGCCGCCACGCGCCTCGAGGTGTTCCACGTCGGCAACGCGTCCTTCGCCAACGCACGAACCCTCAGCCTGTCCAGTGTGCTCCGCTTGCATCCCTCACCCCTAGCCGACGAGATTCGCGAGTTCGTCGTAGAGGACAACGCCTTTTTGTCCGTGGAGCTGCCCTCCTTCCGCGACGCGTTGAAGCTCCAGAACTTCACGCTGGGCCAGAGCGCGTTCAAGACGTCGAAGACGGGCATTGCGTTCGACGGTAGCGGCGCTGTGGGGGCGTGAGGGGTAGAGATTCGCAGTCTGCGCTCGCTGTCCCTTGGCATGGGCGCGCTCAAGGAGGCGGATTCTTTTGTCCTGAAGGGTGAGTGCGTGCGTGTGGGCGTGACGGACAGGCTGTCTGAACCTGAGGACGATTTGGATGGGCGGTCAGAACTTCCAGAGTCGTTGCAAGTTCGAGCTGTCCAGTGGTTCATGATCACCAACATGACGCGTAGAGTTGCCGAAGCTGGAGTCGCTGGTTCTGATGGGTCGCCGCGGCTTCTCCTCCTTCCACTACGTGGAGAGCTTCGAGCTGTCGGACGGCGCGCTGAAGGAAGTGTTCATCGACAACGACGTGCTCCCTCTGCTGAAGCGATTCCACCTGGCGAGTAGGTGAGGTCCGAGGGAGTGAGTGGAAGACATGCCGCAGCTGGAGCGCGTGACGTTGGGCGACAACGCTGGCGGGACCATCACCGACTTTGTGTTGCAGAGTGCGTGTCGCCGATTGCCTTGAGCGTAGACGTTCCTGCGCTGTCGTACCTGTCGCTGGGCAGTCGTTCCATGTCCTCGCTGCCCTCCTTCTCCACCGCCAACCTGACGGCGCTGCAGACGCTGATTCTTGGTGACGAGGCGCTGCAGTACTGCCGCGAGCTGGTGGTGGCGGACTCGCCGGTGCTGTCGCGCATCGAAATCGGTTCTGGGTGCTTCATGAAGGGAAACGCCCTGTCCCTCGGGAGTGGGATTGTGTTTATAGTGTGACGTGCAGACCTGCCCGAACTCGCGTACTTGTCGCTGAGCAGACTGAACGCCTCCAGCACGTCGGCGACGTTCGGCGAGGTGAAGACGGCGTCTCTGGCGGGTTCGTTCTCGTCCTGTTGTTCACCGTAGACTACACGAAGCTGGCGACGCTGGTGATCGGCGACAACGCGTTCCCCGCGGTGGAGAACTTCACGCTGAAGAGTGCGTGCGCGTGACGTGCGTGACGACTAGACCTGCCCGTGGCCTCTCTCTCCTTCGGGCTGCACGCGCTGAAGAACTGCCTGTCCTTCCAGTTTGCGCGTGAGACGCCTCCCCTCTCCCTCACCCGCAGAGCTGCCCAACCTGCAGTCGCTCGTCTTCGGCGAGCGCGCCTTCGCCAAGCTGCCCCAGCTCGCCATCGCCTCGTTCCCCGCGCTGGAGTCGCTGGCGTTCGGTCCCAACTGCTTTGAGATGCTCACGACGCTGCGCTTCTCGAGCGTTCCCGCGCTGACGACCGTTTGGGCGAGCGCGTACGCGTGCTACAACGTGAGGGAGGTGGACTTGTTCAGTCGTTGTGTCGGTGCTGTGTGACGTGCAGCGATCCCCGCGTTGACGTCGCTGACCACGAGGGACAACTCGTTCTACTCCGCAAGACTTCGCATTCACGGTGGGCGTGGGGAAGCACGTTGAGTGATAGACATGCCCGCCTTCTCGGACTTCGCCATGCTGCACCTGTCCGCGTCGTCGTTCAAGGCGGGCGTGGAGCTGTCGCGTGGGAGACAGACGCGGCGATGACGCGTAGAACTGGCGGGACTGCGTTCCATCGCCTTCGAGACGAGACTGTTCGAGGGCGCGGAGTCGCTGACGATGCAGGGTGAGGGAGGGAGCGCGTGTGTGAGTGTAGACCTGCCCAACGTGGAGCGTTTGGAGATGAGCGAGAATGCGCTTCCCGCGTGCACGAACATGACGCTGGGGAGTGGAGCGTGACCGAGCGGAGTGAGGCATAGACCTGAGTCTTCTCTCTTCCTTCACGATGAACAACAACACGCTGACGAAGTTGACGGATTTGACGGCGAAGCGTGGGCGTTGAGTAGTTCGTGTGAGAGCTAGGTTTGCCGAAACTGAACACGATTGAGAAGACTGGAACATCGATGCAGGCAGTGACTCGTTTTACGTACGCTAGCATTCCATCGACCCTCTACGACGAGTTTTGCAAGGGAACGAGCATTCAGTGTACCGAAGTTGCCTAAGTGTTATGTTTGTTGTTCTTTGTGAGAGTATACACAGTGTGGGGGATGTTACACGCAATGGATGATGAGAGGGAAGAGAGCATGATTAATCTGTGAAGAGTCCCAGTTCCCGTTGCGATGCAGGAGGTTGAAATTCCTGAGTTGTCTTCTGAAAAGGGACAAACGGGAGACGATGATCATCGCGTGAAGACGGTGTCCATTTCAACCCTGTTTTTGCGCTTTTCAAATTACAGAGAGCGTGTCATGCTTGTTTCTGGATTCCTTTGTCCCTTCCTGTCCTCGTTTGTCATACGTAGTTGCTCTCGCTTCTGGCGCGCTGGCGCCCATTTCGTTTCTGTACTATGGTTCGTTACTGGACGAATTGAACAAGGCCGTGACGGATGATGAGAATGTGAAGCGCATTCTCCTTTCCTATACGCTCATCCTTTTCCTTTCAGCCGTCTTTTCCTTCTTTGAGAGGTATCTTTTGGGTTTCTTTGCTGGTGGGTGATATTGAGAGTGCTTAGGAATAGAGCACGTCACGCGTCACTATCGCGATGCGTACATGAAATCGATTCTGCAGCACGATGTGGAGTTCATCGAGAGCTACAGTCCCGGATTGTTAGGACAGCGCTTCTCGGAGCAGTCCTCGGTGATCGTGAATGGTCTGGGTCCGGGCTTGGGAGCGATCTTCCACGCGTTCGCCGCGCTCGTCACGGGCGTCATTATCGGCTTTATGAGCGTGCGTACTCTTCGGGAAGGATGAGGAGTAGAGCTGGAGGCTCACTGTGCTGACATTCCTGATTTCACCGTTCATCTTCCTCTGTTCCTTTCTGTTTGAGCGGAAAATGGACGGATACAACGAGTTGGTGCTGATTGAGCGTCAGATGGCGGACAGTGTAGCGGAGGAGTCCTTCCGCAACATCAAGACGATCCTCTCGCTGGGCGCGCAAAAGAAGTTCTTTTCGAGATACGGGAAGGCGGTGAAGTACTGCTATCACCGCGCTCTGCGCATTGTGCACGTGGCGGCTCTGTGGTTTTCGCTCAACCTGTTCACGAGCCAGTTTGCGGATGCGCTGATGTACCTGTCGGCAGTGGTCATTGTGATGGGCCAGCGCAAGTCCTTTCCTGAAGAGTTGCTTGAAAGAGGTTGCATCGATGTTATCACCAACAGCGTCGATTTCTGCTACTCGGCAGCGAATATGACCTCCGCCTGTCGCACCATCTGCGATCGCGTGGACACCTGTTGGTTCGATCGTCAAGGACCGTGCTTGGTGGGCGGCGAGGTGGTGGTGGTGATGATGGCGGTGCTGCAGGCGATCTCGGG
>ERZ1106923.35-NODE-35-length-66771-cov-162.077388_pt1 | contig 66771 bp, 75 predicted proteins | sample MGYA00403657_ERZ1106923 | MGnify/ENA primary metagenome ERZ1106923 (study PRJEB35170, sample SAMEA104062425) | human gut metagenome | biome: human gut; feature: human-associated habitat; material: faeces | place: Denmark | collected 2012-06-19 ...
TGTCTTGTGTTTCGCCTCAATTCGCTTTCGGCATTTTTGCGATCGTTTCCTTGCTCACCTGTCCTATGTACTCTCCCTCGTCCCAACAGCCGAAATCGTCGAACAATAGCAATTTCTGATCTTCCATACCTACCGTGCATACGATATCCTCGTCCATTATATCCGTTATAAAATACTGCGGCATGCCTTTGGAATATACGATCTTTTCTTCGCTCTTTTCCATATACTTCATAATATATGCCAGCGCTTCCCCAACGCGGGCGTTATCCTCTATCTTTTCAAAATCATTCCGTCCGAACTTCTCCAAAAAATAAGTATTCTGATTCGTCGTCTGCCGACGGTGATTTTTAAAATTATAATCCTTTACCTGTATAAAATATCCCGGCATCATTCCTTGCGGTATATCGAATACGCCGTGGAAATGCAGACGTTTTTTTTCGGGAGATCGTTCCCATACCCCGATATACTTCCAACCCTTGCGGCTGCTCAGCAAACTCAGACAATTCCGCATCTTCTTTCGGAAACTGTACTCCGTATGCTTTTTATCGTCGAACGTAAAAGTGACAAAATAATCGAAATTTTGCAAATTCGCTTTCCGCGTCATTCGGATGCGGCGGGCGATCAGATTCTTTCTCTTACGTTCAAAATTCAATTCTACAAACAACCGAGCCTCTTCGTCGCTTTTGAAATACGCACGCATACCCGCATAAACAGCCTGACGTCTCCGACTTTTCGGCTCAAACAGATGTTTCTTATACAACGCCTCGAACAACTCTTTGCGCGGCGGAGAAACCTCCGTTTGCCCCTTTGCCGCCGTTTCTGACTTCGGCTTGGGAACTGCCTCGGTACTCTTTTCAACTACTTGCGCCTTGTTTTCGGCGTCAAACATATTCATCTGTACGCCGCCGTCAAACGGTGTAGTTTCCTCTTCCAACTCTTCCATCACGGGAACCTGCCGCTTTATTTTTACGCCTTTTTTCAAGCGTTTTTTCCGCGGCGTGTGCGGGATCGCTATATAGTGGCTCCCGTCGGAATATACTTTTGCCTTCGAATACGGCATTAAAATTATCTCCTTCATCGTTTTTTGTATGCCTATAAAGCCCAGAGGCAACCCTCTCGGCTTTATAGGCTTTTTTTATGCGCCGTTGTCCTTATACAGCGCGTTCATAAAATAACTGTTCTGACTTTTCAATTCCTCTACGCTCGCTTTTTCCGTCGCATACTCGATATAATCCATCAATCCGACCTTGCTTTTCTTTGCCATGTCATTAAAATAATCACTGAAACAATCCGTTGAAAACCTGTTCGCATAAATCTTTGCGTTCATTAAATAATACTTTTTATTCTCTGTCTTTCCGTCCATCGTGCCGCGCTCTTTCTCTATCTTCAATATGCAATACCCGTAACGGTTATAAACCCGCGCATTCCTTCTCCAAAGCCATGCCGTTACGCTTTTGAGGACGTGTACCAAAAGCGTGTTGTCGCCCCTGCGGAAACGGAAATCCTCGTACAGCCGCATAAATCGCCCAAACGCCCATTCAGATATCATTTCCTCTATCGAATACAGCGGCAGCGTAAGCCTCTGTTCTCCGGATGAAATAATATGTAACACCTCGCTCAAATCCCTTGCGTCCGCGCCCCAACTTTCCGGCCGTTGTTCGTCCGTGAATACCTTGATGAACGGGAAATGATCCACCGTTGCGCTATGCCTGCACATTTTCAGCCAGGCGTTGAACAGATCGTTTTTCTGGTTCGCCCCGTCCGTGCCTTTCTTCACTTCTTTCAGTTCCAGATTATTCCCGCGTTCCTTGCCGATCTCCGTTATATTTACTATCCCGAACTCGAAACTGCCCGCTTTCGGATTGTTTTCCATAACTTTCTTGCCCAGCCTCAACACGTCGAAATCCAATATGTGGGAATGCCTGTCCGTTTCCCTGTTCTGTTCGGGAAAGAAGTCCATAATCCATAGCGGGAAATTGCCGGTATCTATAAAGGCGTTGTCCGTACGTATGGAATAATTAGATATAATGAGACTGCTCTGGATCACATATATAAAATAAGCCTGCGCATACGTTTCCAATACGTCAAACAAACCGCTCGTTTTCAGTCCGTCGTTGTATTCGTAACCGTATCTGTCGGCGTCGTACCCGTAGAGTTGACGTTCCGCATTCCCATGGCTTTCAAACCTTTGCTGCTTTAACCTTATCCAGTCTTTTATAGAGGCAAGATTGTACACCGTGCCGTGTTCCATGCACTTTTGCAGTTCTTTTTCAAAGCATATCCACGGGAAATGCGGGAATTTCAAATCGTTGTCCTGCAAAATTTTCAAGGCTTTCTGGCGGAACATGACCTCTTGTGAGAGCGCCATATCTGTGATAAGCGTCGTTTTCTTTTTTCCCATCGAGCCGCACGCCATGCTCACGATCGGCAGTTCGTTGATGAAACCGCAGTTACGTGCCTCGAAATGCCGCAGCCTTCGTTTCGCAGTACGTTCCCGCATTTTCCCGAACCCGATCAACGCGGCTATGGCGATGCTCCACCACGGGAAATGTTTGATAATGACTTGCAGATCTATGAGCAGTTTATTGACCTGTATATAGACCGTTACAATATCGAAGGACACGACAAACCACAGATAATAGGCTATAAACTCCGTGACTATGGTTACAAGGTTCAGATGCAACGCCCATGCCGCCAGCCAGCAACCCAACACCGCTCTGTGTTCACGGATAAACTCTCGGAAAGAAACGACCGTCCTCTTCACGGGCTGGTATGCGTACTTTGTTACTGTTTTAAATACTTTGAGCGGAACGGTATCCCTGCCGTGCTTTCGGTTGCCTTTTTGATACAGTTTTCGTATCATAAACACGAACGCTGCAATGCACGGCAAAGCGAGCATGAGTACCTTTGCCGCCGTTCCCAAAAACGCGGCGACTGATTTCCCCCAACCCGCGAAAGTCTCCGCATTCAACAACAAAGAAAAATAATTCGCCGCGCCTTCTTTGAACTCTCCGAAATTCTTAGGCAAGACCGTCCCCCACGAAAACACTTCCGAATATCCGTTGACCGTAGCCGTGATACTGTGTTGTATTCTGAACAACTCGCAGAAATAATACGCTGCGGAATTACCCAAATCGCGCAGGCTTTCCCATAACCGCAGATATGAGTCCGAAAACACAAATACGCCGAGCAGCACCATGACTGCGGATATGGCGGCTGTAATGATGATATTCCTACGCATCGGCTTGTCCTCCTGTATAGATCAGATAACTGATAATCAATACGGTTATTATAATGATAACGACCGCCAATATCCTTTTTATCTTCTTTTTCATATTTCCTCCGCTTTCTTATTCATTTTTCCGTTTGTTCTTTTTTTCGTTACGTTTCTTTGCCGACTTACCGATACCCCGGAATACCGACGCGATCCCCTTAAATATGATCTGTATGAGCCATACGACGATTTTTAAGATCCAATACAGCACAGGTAATGCTATAAGCAATCCTATCGCCAACAATACATATTTCAGCCAATCGGGAAGATTATTCCCCATATCCCCCGGCGGCGTCAGACCATTGATGATATCTATAGGATCGGATACTGCGGGAATGACCATATACATGCCGTCTTTATGAAACGTAAGGTCTATTATATCGAAATCGAAAAATACGCTCTGCCTTGCGAAATACGCCTGTCCCTTTTTTACCGTGCCCCAAAGATCGCTTTTATAAATATCGACGGGGGCGGCATAATAGTCGCTTGCCGCAAACCGAAACATGACCAAATAACATTCTTCGTCTGTTTTATCCAGCGGATCTACCTTTACCGCGTCAGAATATGCGTCTTTGATCGTTTGTACGTCCTTGATATTGACCAGCAGCCGTTCGGATATTTCCTGATCCGTGCCTTTCAAATCATTCTCTTTGAGCACCTGTATCGGAGAGATCTCCCTGCCCGTTTCCGACGGGATTTTCCCGAATATTGTTTCCCAAAACCCGTACTCGTTCCAATTCTCCCAAAACGACGGATCGCCGTCTTTCCAACTGATCAATTTTTGCAGGTCGGTATCCGCATCGAAATCGTAATAACTGTATCCCTGCTGTATTTTCCCCTGTTCGTTGTCTATCTTACGGCTGTCGTCTATATCGCTTTCGAACAGATCCGCGCTGATGCTCCCGTCCTTTACGGGCAGCCTGCCGCTGTCGTAACTCTTGCCGTACGCTATGATATGATCATACAATAAGTTTCCGTTTACGGTCCCGGCGGTATCCGTTTTATAAGGATCGTACCCGTCAATATCGTCCGTAAGGAATAACAGCGTAAGCCTGTCGCAGATCTCTTCTATCCTTGAACTGACTGCCAGGTTCCAGCCCCATTTCGCTGATTCATACGTTTCGATGCCCCATGATGAGATCGTTTTCATTTCGTTTGCGAGCGCGTAACCGATATCGTCGTTCAATACAGGCTCGTTCATTGAGATCTCGCCCTTTTTGCTCTCCACGGTCTTACCGAGATATTGTTGTACCGCGTTATAAAACTCAGCGTTGCTCGTCACTACAAATTCCTTCGTCTTGTACTCCCACCATTCCGCTTTTATTCTCTGCAATTCACCGTATGTATCGAACAATCTCTTGGGAACGGCAAAATACACCGTGTCGAGTTGATTTTGGTAGTTCTTCCCCTTGCCCGAGGATGCCGTACGGTAATAGGTATGTTGTACCTTTAATTGCACGGCTTCGGCGTTGCCCGCGGCGTCGCACTGAAAGGGAAACTTGCTGTCGCCGTAGCCTTCCGCGTAACCGCTGAACTGAAAATACTTGTTTACCCAATACTCCTGCGCAGTGGTTTTATCACTGTTGTTTTCATATAATTCTATCCCGGATATATGATAATACCTGCTGCCCGTTGCCGCTTCACGCTCGCGTTCGGCATTGAATATCGTTTTATTCTCGTCCTTGATACGAAACTTTAAGAATCTGTTTTCGTATGCGCCCGTACTTGCATTACAAAATATCAGAGGAAATTTCGCATAGTCTTTTACAGTTCCCGGGTTCCCCTCTTCGTTTTCAAAATAAAAATCAGACGATATCTCGATTTTATTCTGCGTGGATATTGCCGCAAACTCAACCAAGGCAGGATTATATACGTACACGTACAGCGCATAATTCCCGTTTCCGTTTTCGTATTGCGAATAGCAATATTCCGCAAAGGTAATTACCTGCACGGTTCCGAACGGATTGCGCGGATAATCGTTTACATTGAACGGTTTACCCTCCACGGTGGAACTGCCCAAATCGTCCAATACGTCCGTTTTATCGTAATTTAAGGCTCGGTCTGTTTCTGCTTTTACATGCAGGGCAGGCCAAAGCCCGCCACGAATCATCGTCATACACAATACGGCTGAAACGAATATTGCAGATAACCGGATCAAATTATTCTTTATCTTTTTCCGCATCTTATCACCTCTCAAAACAGGATTTGTGGAGGATCGAGCGTGATCGTCAAATCCGCAAAGTTAAACCATAACTCCGCCTTGCTTTTCCCGGCAATGACCGCGATCATGAAATAACATAGTTCGTCCTGCAATTCGTTTTGCAATTCGATCTCTCCGCCATACTTCCTTTCGATCGCCTGTTTCACGGTATACCCTTTCGGAAACGTCAGCGTAAATCCCTCCGCTTTCTTCTTCAGACCGAATACTGCTGTATAATCGTTGCTTTCCTCTTCCGTACCGAAAAACTGCTGTGCCGTACCGTTGAGGAAAAAACCGAAATTATTCGCACTGTTCGACGTGATTTTGACGGAATAATTGACTTCGCCGCCCGTCAAGGACTTTACGGAAAACGTATGCGCCTTCTCCGTGCGTAAAAACAAACTGCCGCCGTCGCCGTTCGCAAGATACCGTGCGCCGTTATGCTCTACATAGAACGTAACGCCTTGGCTGCGCATCGCAAAAAAACTGATTGCCGCGATCGCGCCGAGTACCGACAGTATTACGATCAGGTACGTTACGATCTTTCCTATTGTCTTGCCCATTGCTTGCCTCCTTTCCCTTGCGGGAGAAAGAGAGCGGAAATCTTCCCGCCCTCTGTTTCTGCTCAGAATAAGATAGCGCTGTCGCTCATGCCCATTCCTTCCACGCGGATATTTAAACCGTCCGGCAGTACTTTGATTTGATAAACGTCGGTTTTGGAACCGTACGTGCCTACCGTTTTCACTTCGACCTTGAACAACAGATTTCCGGGATCGCCCGGATTCCCTGTCAATGCCATTACAAGCTTATTAAACACGGAAGGATTTTCAGATACCGGTCCGCTCATAGCGTCTTTAAATACGCGGTCAAAAAACGTCTTATCAAACGCGGGCATTCCCGCTGTGATATTTTCTTCATCCCATGTCAGAATCGCACCGATCGTGTTCCCGATACCAGACGCGCTCTCCGAAAAAGATATCTTTACCGTAGTCTTATAATCGTCCTTGATCGTATAAACAGAAGCTGAATAATCAAATTTCCAAGTTTCGGCGGCTTGTCCGCTCTTCGTAAGATCGAACATTTTTGTTATCCCGTCCGTGAGTACAGTCGAGCCGAACGTTGCTTTTACACTCGATAGTTTCTGCGTGTAATCCACAAGGCAGTTTGCCGATACGTCCGCATTATCGCGGCTCGTTGCCGTCACTTTGATCTGTTCCCCGAAGCTTTTGATACACGCCACGTTCGCGGTCAAAGCTCCGTCAGCCGTAGGCGTTACGGTCACATAATCGGTCACTGTCTTACCCGTCGCCCATTCGCTCGAGGCATTCACAAACACGATCGTCCAATCCACCGCCTTATTCGTCGCGTTATCGGGCGTGATCGTCGCCGTCAGCGAATATGCCGTTTCCGCCATTGTCGAAATACCGTATTCGCCGTAATCTGATTGCGGGATCTTCATGCTCTTGATCGTCATACCGTTCTTTTCTCCTTCCGTAATGACCGCGCCGCCCGCTTCCTGCTCAGGCGGTACTTCCTCCGGTTTCAATAGCATGATCCATGCTCCGATAAGCCCCGCAAGCAACACGATGATGAGAATAAAAGATATTGCCCACTTCACTTTATCCGAGCGCTTATGCTCATAAAGTTCGTATTCTTCAAATTCGTTGTACATTTTTCCTTGTTTCCTCCTTTTTCTATTTGTAAAAACGGCGGCTTGCTTTTTTGTTACAAACCGCCGCGATTGTTTTATGCCGACTTTTTATTGAGCAGCATATTCAAGAGCGTCTTGTCCGACGCGCGGAACGGCTTGACCGCACATTCATATTCCGTGCCGTCCTCGTCCTGCGTATGGACTGCATAAGTATTCCCCTTGATGACTTTGCCCGTGTTCTCGTCCGTGATTTCATAGGGCTTGAGTACCAATTCCGCCTCCATCTCCGCGCCGAATACGATATCCAGTACCTTATATCCGCCGTTGTCGGGCGGCACGATCAGTACTCGCGCATCTTTACCGCGGACCGTTCCTTTAATGAAATACGAATAATACGTCTTTTCGTTCTTCTCGTACGTTTCGCGTTCTACTTTGATCTGCTTTTCCATTATGCTGCTTTGCCTCCTTTATTTTTTCTTTTCTTATCGATAATAGGTTTAATCTCCTTCCAGGATTTATGAGACAGTTCACCTGCCTCTGCTTTTGAGAAGCCTGCATCCAGCGCCTGTTTATACTTAAAATCCCCGGCGTTATCGTTTTGCGAAAGAAGATATCCCGAACGCAAGCCCTTTTCATACTCGGTCAGTTCCTGCCCTTCCTTCTCGCCGCGCTGGTGGACTTTCGCTTTACGCTCTTCCGCATATCCCTTCGCACGGATACGCGGTCTGAACCACCGCCCGTCGCGCCGGTATTTATTCGTGCCCGATTCCGCAGGCGCGTTGTCTTGTGCTTTTGCCATTTGTTTACCTCCGTTTTTGAATTATAAATTTGCCCGTATCGCCGTTAGCAAAGCCAAATTAAAATTATGTAATTGTATTTATGGTTTCGGTTGCGGCTCCTTTCGGCGTTTTGCCGTGTACGCAACGGGAAAACGGATCCTTTTTCTCCCGTTGTTCGTACTTTTTCGTCTGTCCGCAATCCGTTTTACCCTCGGTTAGTCTATATATTTGCGCGTGTGCATCGTGGCAGGCAAACGCTTGCCGTCGAGATTCCTGCGCTTGCGGCCGAGTGCTTCATAATCCGCATCTCTTTTACGTGTCCGCCTGTAATACACGTCGCGGCTCACCGTCTCCGGATCTTCCATACCGTCATAAACGATCGATATACGCTGTACGACTATGTAATCCTGTGTGCGGTATACATTGTCCGCCTTCCTTAAAAACTCAGGTGTTTGTTGTTTCATAACTGTCTCCTTTTTTATCTTTTTATTTCTCCCTGCAAAAATCGCAGTAGTTTCCTGTGTTGGCGGTATATATAATCCGGCGAAAAGTTCATGTCTTGCGCCAACGCTTCTTGCGTCCGGTTCCCCACATATAATCCGATATATAAGGCATATAACTTCACCGGTGCTTTCTGAACCGCTGCGTTATATCGATTGACTGTCTTGATAATTTCATTTTCGCCAACGTCCTTTGCGGCTTGGTCAAACATTTCTCGGTTCGCATAATAATATCGGACTTCCTTCAATTCTTTACGGATTGTATCCATTGACTCCATATTTCACCTCGATTTTTTATTCGGGATTTTATCCCTCTCACCTAATAGCCACGGCATGAAGGCTTTTTCAACGGGTTTTTCAAAAATTTTTTAAGATTTTTTTCAAGCGCGTCTTTCCTCTTTCAATCCGCTGCGCAATCGCTTGAAAACTTACGCCCTTTTCGGTCGCTAATTCCTGTAAACCTCGGCCTTCGATGCAATGCTCATAAATCGCCCAACGCTGAGACGATGTTAGTTCGCACAGCGCACGATAGAACTGCTCCCGTTCATCTGCGCCAATCAACTGTTGCTCTGTATTCGCCTTGTCATCTACAATGTCGTATCCGTTTTCGATTGACTTGTCCAACGACTGATGCCGCCGCGTTTCTTTCCGCTCGATTTTTGCGGCGGCATTTTCGGCTTGTATAAACTCACGTACAAAATCCTCGTCTTTTTCCGAAAGCCATGCAGCGATTTCATCCTCTACTTCTGCCGAAACCTTGGTTTCTTCGCCGTTTTTGTCCTTGAATGTTACTGTTACGTTTTTCATTTTGAAATCCTCCGATTTTTGATTTTTTCTTAAAATCGCGATCGGGCGGATCTCGCCGTTAAATGAAAAACGCCCGACTGCTTGTCGGGCTAACCTTTTTATGCGTATATAAAAAAACACCGCCGGTAGATAGACTTATCCCATAAAAAGATTAGCCTACCCGCCAGCGGTGTTTCACCGATTGTTGCGCTTTTCAGCACGGATACTTATTCGGGCGATTTATTCTTAAACGGATTTATCGCGGTGGCACTGTTTCAGCCTGACCGTTTACCTCTTTCCCGAACGATATTATTTAGTTTTTTCCCTTATACTGCGTTTATCCGCATCATATACGTTTGCGGTTTGATCTGTTTCGAATAGATTTTCGCTCCGCAACGTTCGCAGATCACGCGCATCGCTCCGTTTTCATCCGTTATGCCCGTCAGTCTTTTCATACAATTCGGACAGTACATTTGTTTTACTTTCCCTGATTCCTTCATTCTCCTATTCTCCCTGACGTATTACAAGACCTTACCGTTGCATAGGGAAACTGCTTGCTCCGGTATGTTTCGATACCTTCCTACCCGGGGCTTCCGTGGTATAGGGAAAATTAGATTTTCTTCGTTATCCTCCCGCCTTTCTTTCCTCCATTATTTTTTATAATACGAACGTATGTTTGTATTTTTTTCTATATTATAACGCTTATTGTTTTATCCGTCAAGCGCTTGAAAAGAAAAATCGAGGATACGATTTTTTTATCGTACCCCGATTTTTTCTGTCAGTTCCGCTTGACAAAACTGCATTTCAAATTACTTAAACGTAGATCCTTAAACGAATACGTTGCATAAAACACCTCTTCCATAAAGTTCCGGTCGTATTTCTGCATCAACAAATGAAGTTCGTATTTTCCGTTACTTTCATGCAATTCATGTTCTATTACCATCGATCCTGCCATTTCTTCTTCCTGTTCTATGACTTCACCGCCGGTTAAGATCATCTCGGAATCGTCAAATAATCGGATCTTTATTTCGTTTGTATCTATAATTACCTCTTTTACCGCTTCATCCCGAAAAAAATAATTTATAGAATATATATCTTCCTCTTGCTTTTGCTTATTGATCGTTAATTCTGATAAGATTTTTAACTCTCTTAAGTTGTTTTGTTCGCAATCCTCAAAAATATCGGGTAAGCTGTCTAAATAATCTAATACAGCCTTTTTTACCTTCGGAGGAGCATACCCCATGACAAACAGCCGTTTATCGGGTATTCGCTGCCGTATTTTTGCAGGCAATTCCTCGTACACCCGCATTCGGTTCATTAGTTCTGCTTTGATATCATTCTCCAACGACCGGCATTTTACATTTGAGTTTTCAGGATCATAGTACATATATAGCGGAAATATATTTTTTGCCGCTAACACCCGCATTTGATTTTCTTGTTTTGGTTTATCCGTCAAATAAGAGGTCGCGTCTGCCCTTATTTCATCCGGCATTTTAGGTACGCTTTCGTCTAATATAGGCAAGACCCTGATCCCGCCCTCCTCTTCGGTCAGCCAATATCGGATGTTCCAGATTTCGTATTGTTTATACCATTCTTTGGTAAAAATCTTCATGATAAGTTTTTCTCCTCCGAACACTCTTTCACCGCGAATATAAATGCTTTCATATCGTCTAACGGGATTTCTTCGTTCAACAATTTGTTGATCGTTTCGACGCTTTCACCGCTGGCAAACGCCAATTCCTCTACGGTCATTTTCTTTTCTTCAAGCAATTCTTTGATCCTGAATGCCATCGCTTTTTCGATCGTCATGGGTCATATCCCCCATTCCCGGTCTATGTTTAATCTATCGTCAATTTTCGGAGCCGTTATTTGCACGAATTTTATTCCCTTTTCCTTGATCAGCTTTATGTATTCTGTTTCTGCCGCCCAATGCTTTTTTAAAGATTCTTCGTCGTTCGGCAGGATCGGATAATTTGACCACGTTATCACTCTCGCCAACCGCTCTCGAAATACGTCTTTTTCGAAATCCTTTAAATATTCGTCCACGGCATCGATCGTATTATCCCATAGATCGGCAAGTTCGTTAAACTCCGCTTCTTCTCCGGATATTTTTTGATAAATTTCATATTCCAAACGAGTTAACTTTTCGTCCAATGCCTGATATTCCCGGATTTTATGGTCCTCGTCCCGAATACTGTTCGCTACATAATTTCCTAAAAATACTAACTGCATCAGGGCAGAAAATTCTCTTTCATCTAACACTATTTCAACTTTTTCAGTTTCCATGCCGCTCCTTATTTTATGATGTTTTATTTTTAATCTTTGTCGAAAGAAACTCGATAAAATTATCCGTTTGCTCAACGCTCCATCTTTCGTATTCTATAAAATATTGCTCTGCGCCCGTATCCATGTAGGCGCTGATCTGATAAATATTGAACTCTCCCGTCGTTATCGTCCGGCGATAATATAATGTATAGTCGAGGTATTCGCTCTGTTGATCGTACCCGTCGGGATCGCCCTGCTTATATTCCCGGTCTATGATCAGATTGAATTTGCAGGATAGGATTTCCGTTTCTGTCTCCACTCTGTTTTGTACGAGAAAGAAACTGACCGCCTTGCCGTCGCTTATCTTATACGTTTTTTCGATAGAGGAATACTCTCCCGCCATCTGCGTCAATGTCAGATTTTCATTGACTTCCGATAATTCCGATTTACTTGATTTATAAGTATCGTCAAAATCGTCCTTCGGAGGGAATAGAAATATTGTACAGAGCACAAAAACTGTGATACAGAATAAAAGGCAACCCGCGACTGGTATGATCCGTTTCACTTTTTTGTTTGCAACTCGGTTCGCCTGTGCCTTCGGAATCAGCGTATTTTCTAAAAACGAACGATCCTCTTCCAGCAACTCGGCGTTTTCCTTCTCTATCGCCTTTTTTAACCTTTTCATGGTTTTCCTCACGAGATCGTTAGCGCATAGGCATCTACGATTTTTACTTCGCCGATATTGATATAGCCCTTATCGTACAATGCCACACCCAACGCGCCGTATACATATTTATCCGTCCTCGTCTTGTTTCCTGCCAAAGTATAATTCACTTCCAGACAGCCAAACCCCGCCGCGGCATGATTTCCGTTTGTGATCTCATATTCAAGAAAATCGTAACCGTCCAGCTCGGATATTTTTAATCCTCTGTAATTTTCCATGAACAAGGCTATCGGTTTTCCAGACGTTACCGCCGTTTTGGCAGAGTTATAATTGAAAGTCCGCCATGACATAAGGCTCGTATAACTCGCTTGATATCCCTGTCTGTTCGCATATTTTTTAAATCCGCTTTTGAAGTCCGATACCGTTGCGCCGTTTCCATCCGTTCCCGTATCTATATAAAGCTGATCGAACACCGCTCTCGTTTCCGGAGTGTCCGAAAGATACATATAACTGCCCATAAAAGATACGCCCGGTTCGTAATTCGGGATCAAATTCGGATACGTTTTATCCAGATATACGACCAGGTTCACGCACATTTTTGCAACGCAGGAGGCTGCCTCTCCGTGCATACAGCCGGGGATCGACGGCAGCATATTATATTTGTTCTCCGACCTATATATGTAATCTACCCGCTTATTTTCATAGTAAGCGTCGCCCGTTCCGCGATATGCGTCCTCGCCTAACAGTTCTACCGAATTTTCAGAAACAGGCAGATTTGTTTCGCAGTCATAGAAACTCCCGCCGTCGCTGTACCAATAGATACCCTGCCTAACATATACATTTTTGCCTTCTTCCTGACGATACGGGCTTTCCCCTTGCGGATAAAACTCCGTTACGCGTAACGCCCCGTCGTCTATCAATAGCGCAAAGCCCTGTCCTTCGCCGTATATAAAACTGTAAGCGATACCCAACTCATTCAATTCAATATCATATACTCTTTCCTTTTCCGCCGATACCGTAGTGGTGTCGGCATTTTCATAGTCGAATATTTCGTTTAACGTTTCGTAGAACAGCATATCTGCCTCGCTTTCGACAACCGCCGCATTCGCCGTAATGCCGATCCCCAACATAGCCGCGATCATTGCCGTTAAAACAACGATTGCAATTCCTTTGTGCATTCTTTTCATTTTTCTTCCTCCCTGAAATGAATTTTTAATTTATTTTTAGCGATGCGGTGATGATATTTTACCGCATCGTATTTTTCGTTTAACAGTTCCGCGATCTCTTTTAATCGAAAACGTTCCCAATAGCGCAGATAAATTATTTTCTGCTCGGACTCGCTCAATCCTTCTAATGCGATTAAGGCTTTATCGCTCAAACGGAATTCTCCGCACTCTCCGTTATCCATGTCCGAATAAACCAACCGCTTGTCTTTGCGCAATTTGTCCAACGCCATGTTTCTTGCGATCGTATATACCCAAGCCGTCGGCGCACGAACAAACTTCGGCTTGATCTCAAACAACTTTATGAAAAATTGTTGTGCAATGTCTTTGCCGTCTACCTTTCCTCGGAATTGCCTGTCTATATACCGAACAATGAGCGGATAGTAATATTCATATAACTTTGTGACGGCTCTCGAACTGCTACGATACCTCGTTAATAAATAATTGAATAAGATCGGATTCACTTTTTATCTCCTTGGCGCGTCTATAAAAATAATTAGTTCGGATAGCGCGCTGTCCGTGTTTATACCTTAAAAAAATAGGCTATCCTTAAAAAACAGAAAAACCGTCTATCCGAGTTATATGTTTATGGTTAGACTTCTAACCGTGAATTTTCTATATGCGCATATTATATCATATTAGATAAAGAAATTCCATCTATCCGAGTTAAATAATTTTGCAGTATTGTAGGAGGGTTTGACGAATTATGTCGAGGGTTCCGTCCGATTCACATTTAAAAACTTCAGATTTATTTAAAAAAAGACTTAATGAACTCATTGCAGATTTAGACTGCTCTATTTATGAGTTTGCCCCGAAAGCGCATGTTAGTAAAGGCGTAATTACACGTGCTACCATTTACGGCATTATTCCAAGCGTTAAACCATTGATAAAAATTGCCGATACTTGTGAAGTTTCATTGGAATATTTATTAGGCTTAACGAACGAAACAATTTTTTCTCCCTCAATTCTAAAGGTCCCCTTTCATATTCGAATAAACGAATTGCGCCTGGAAAGGGGCGTCAAATTTTCACAGATTGGAAAACAGATGCCTTTTAGTACTAATCTTTTTTATGACTGGCAACGCGAACATACCCTACCATCATTAGAATATTTGCTCGCAATTGCCAACTATTTTGAAGTATCCATTGATTACCTGCTTGGACGAACCGACGATAAAACCAATTAAAAAGAGGTTTAAATTTATGCCAAGAAATCCGACAATACACCCAACTCAACGTATATCGCCTGAGTTTCAAGATCGTCTTAATAGTATTATTAAAGATAAAGAATGTACAAAGTATGAATTCTCTTCTTTAGTTGGCGTCAGTAAAGAAGTTATCAGCCGATCATGCTTATATGGAATTATTCCCAGTCTACAATCTCTTATTAAAATAGCCGATTATTTGAATATTTCAATAAATTATCTTTTAGGGAAAACTTCAAATTCAAATTTTATTAAATCAGAATGTAACGTATCCTTTCACGAAAGACTGAGAAGTTTAGCCAATGAAAAACATAAAAAGTATTCTGAAATTGCTCGAAAAATGATTTTCCCCGAGAGTTATTTCCATGATTGGATCAGAACAAACACATTACCCTCTCTTGATTATTTAATAAAAATAGCGGAATATTTCAATGTTTCTCCCGATTATATCCTTGGAAGAACCGATGAAAGAGATTAAATTGATGAATATAGAAAAAAATTTATTGGTTTTTATACAAAATATTTGCAGGAATTATCCTACCATTGAAAAGGTCATATTATTCGGCTCACGCGCTCGCGGAGATCATACGCAAAAAAGCGATTATGATTTAGCAATTTACGGACAGTTACAACCAAGCGAAATCGTTCTTTTACGGAATGCCCTTCGGGAAGATCTCCCTACCTTGCATAAAATCGATACCGTTTTTATGCAATCCGAAACGGACAGCAAATTGATTAAAAATATCGAAACCGAAGGAATTTTGATTTATGATAAAACTTGCCAATAAATTTGATAATTTCAACAAAGCCGTTAAGCGGCTGAATGAAGCAAATATCGCTTATAAAAAGAACCGTGACGATGACATTTATCAAGACGCATTGATTCAACGGTTTGAGTTCACTTTTGAACTGGCATGGAAAACGCTGCGTGAGTTTATGACTGATCAAGGCTATCAATTAGAAATTCTTTCTCCCAAAGGTGTCTTTGCCTTTGCCTATCAGGAAGGAATCATCTCCAACGAAACACTTTGGCTGGACATGCTCGATTCGAGGAACCTTACTTCCCACGATTATGGACACGAGTTGGCGCAAACGATTGCAGATAAAATAAGCAACCGTTTTTGCAAAGAACTTTCTAATCTTGCAAAGTATATTTTTGAAAAAATTAAATAGTAAAAAAGGGGGACAGTTTAAAACCACCCCCCCCTTTTTTATTCTCTTTGACAAGATTGTTTTCGCTGGTAATATTCCGAAATTTCCAACTCTATCGCAGACAATATACTTTCCGCTTTTTCTTTCGGTATCAATCGCAGATCGGGTTTTCCGTTCACATACACCTTTAAATTCAGCGGATTCTCCTTCGTTTCAATTTCCTGCATTTCCGTTCCCTCCTTTTTTCTTTCATATTACCATAAAATAAAAAATTTTTCCTCGGACTCCGCCCGTTGGGTTTCCCGTCCTTTTCGGTCGGTTTTCTTCTTTCCCCGTTTTTTTCCGTCCTTTCCCCGCGTTTCCTTTCGGTTTTAGCAGAAGAAGACCTTGCCGTCAAGGAAAAAAAGTATCGCTTAAAACTGAATATGTATGATTCGCACGCAATACTTTTTTTGCGGCATTTTTTTTATTACATATATCTTCTTGACTTCGCCTTTCCCTTGACCGCTTCGGTCTTTTCTGCTGTTTTTTCCATTGTCCTTTGGGGTGGTGAGGCAGGTCGGTTTTTTCTCTTTTCTTTCGTTTTCGCGAACAAAGGGCGGAGCCGAGCGGAAATTGTACGGATTGAAACGGATTTGTTCCGATTCCAGTCCGTACTTTTTTCTTTCTTTTTTTGGTATCCTTTATTCACAATAATTTTTAGGAGGTTTTCCAATGAAAACAGCAATCATTTACACATGGAGCACGGCGGAGAACGACGCCGCTATCCAGAGCCAAATCATTCTTTGTAAAACCTTTGCGCTAAAGAATGATTTTAAGATCTTACACATTTATTCAGACTTTAAGAAGTCGGGCATCGGGAATAAACTGCCTGCCATGTGCAAACTTTTGAACGAAATCCAAAGTTGCGAATGGGATTCGCTGCTTATAACCGATCCGTCGCGTTTAACCGATGATCCGCTGGAATATTTTAAATTGCAATTTAATCTCAACATGGCGGGCAAACGGATTATCACTGTTATCGAACAAAAGGAGGTTTTGAAACAATGAGATACGCTGCTTTTTACGGACGTTATTCCTGTGAACGACAAAATGAACAATCTATTGAAGGTCAATTAAGAATTTGTCAGCAATATGCTGATCAGCACGATCTTAAAATCGTAGAAACTTATATAGACCGAGCTATGACCGGTACGAACGACCATCGCCCTGCTTTTCAGAAGATGCTTGCCGATTGCGAAAAGAACGTACTGTGGGATATTGTGCTTGTCTATGCCATTGACCGATTCGGCAGAAACTCTATCGAGATCGCTGTCAATAAGCAAAAACTCAAGAAAAACAACAAAATGCTTATCTCTGCTACACAACGGACTTCTGATAATATTGACGGGACAAAAAACCTTGACGGTATTTTGCTCGAAAATGTTTATATCGGGCTTGCGGAATACTATTCCGCTGAACTTTCACAAAAAATTCGCAGAGGTCTGCACGAAAGTCGCATGAAAGGTCAATTCTCCGGCGGTATTCTTCCTTACGGATATTATGTTGAAAATAAAAAAGTATTTATCGACGAAGAACGTGCCGAAATCGTCCGTTTTATCTTTCAACAATATGCGGAAGGTACAACCGTAAAAGAAATTATTCGGAAATTGACCGAGAAAGGCTTGACTTATCGAGGAAAGCCCTTCGCTATGAATACCGTTTATCAAATGTTGCGCCTTGAAAAATATATCGGTATATGTCGATACGATGAAGGCGTTTATGATAACATTTTTCCCGCGATCGTTCCAAAATACATCTACGAAGACGTACAAAAAATATTGCAGACAAATAAAAAAGGTTCAAAAAGTACCCGCACAGAATTTCTATTAAAGGGAAAACTCTTATGCGGGTATTGCGGTAAAAATATGCATGGCGACAGCGGTACTTCTCATACGGGCAAAACCATGCACTATTATAATTGTATGGCAAGAAAACGTAATAATTCTTGTAATAAATCAGCGGTTTCAAAAGATAAATTTGAAAAACTTATAACGGATACTACCGTTCAACTTTTCGAAGATCAGTCTAATATTGACTTGATAGCCAATGAGATCATGAATGTACATAAAACGCGAATGAACAAAAAATCAGTATTGAGCATTTTAGAAAACCAACGCGACGAAATCAAACGTTCATTGGCTAACATTATGAAAGCCGTCGAAAAAGGTATTTTCAATGCAACAACTCAATCACGCATGGAGGAACTCGAAAAGCAACTTGCCGACGTTGAATCAAACATTGCCATAGAACAATACAAAGAGAAAACCATTTTAACAAAAGAAAATATTATTGACTTTCTCACGAACGCCATTCTGCAAAAACCTAAAAAGATGCTGCAAACTCTGATACAAAAAATCGTCGTATATGACGATAAAATTATTATCTATTACAATTTTACAGATAAAACAAATCCCGATGAATCTAATCATCGGGATTCTTTTTACTATCCGGGTTCGGATAGTTCCGTTATGGTGGAGATAAACGGACTCGAACCGTCCACCTCTTGAATGCCATTCAAGCGCTCTACCAGATGAGCTATATCCCCATGATTGCGCGGCGTGAAGCCGCGCGGAAATTTAAAGGATTGGAATAAAATTAATTATTCCGGTTTGATCGCGGAAACGGGGCAACCGTCTTCGCACGCGCCGCAGTCGATGCAGACGTCCGGATCGATCACGTATTGAGAATCCCCCTGCGAAATTGCGTTCACGGGGCAGGTGTCTGCACAGGCGCCGCAAGAAATGCACTCATCAGAAATGGTATGTGCCATATTTATAACCTCCGATTGTTCTTCATAGGCGGAAACCATCCGCTTTTACCCGAGTATTATATCACATATTTTTCGATTAGTAAATTGTTTTTCGCGGCTCAATCGAGTAAATTTTTCAGATCTTTGTCCGCTTTGTCGTCGGGCTCTTCTTTTTTCCCGCCTTTGAAAACAATTTTGTCCAAAGGAAAATCTTTGTAGACAAGACTCCCGTCCTTGTTCTCGATTTTGACGCGAACCGTCTGTTTCAGCATGTTTTCGGAAACGACGGTCCCCTTTCCTTCGGGAGTCGTCGCCTCGCTGCCGAGTTTGGGCATCTTTTTATAAATTTCGCTGTAATATTCGTTTTCATAGGAAAGGCAGCACATCAGCCTGCCGCAAAGACCGCTGATCTTCCCGGGATTGAGCGACAGCCCCTGCACCTTTGCCATTTTGATGGAAACTTTTTTGAACTCGGGAAGCGCCCCCGCGCAGCAGCATTCCCTGCCGCACGGCGCGATGCCGCCCAAAATCCTCGTCTCGTCTCGGATGCCCACCTGACGAAGTTCGATGCGGATATGAAACACCGACGCGAGATCTTTGACCAACTCGCGGAAATCCACTCTCCCGTCCGCAGCGAAATAAAAAATGACTTTCGTGCCGTCGAACGTAAATTCGCAGTCGATGAGTTTCATGTCCAGATTGTGCTTGCGGATCTTTTCTTCGGCGATCTTCATAGCGCCGGGTTTGCGCTCGGCGTTCTTTTTGACCTGTTCCCTGTCTTTATTGGTGGCGATGCGCACCACGGGTTTGAGAGGCTGCACCACCTCGGCGTCGGGAACGTCCTTGGGCGGAAACGCGACGACGGCAAACTCCGTGCTCTTGCTCGTCTCTACCACGACTTCCATGCCTTCTTCGTACGTTTCGTTATTTTTCGGCGCGAAATAGTAAATTTTACCGCCGTCTTTGAATTTGATTCCGATTACTTTCATCGTCCCTCCAGGATCCGTATAAACAACGTTTCGTAAGTCATTGCGGGATTTGCATTGAATTTCAGGTTGCGTTCCGCCTGCCCGATCGCCTCCTGCGAAAATACCAGCGCCCGTTCATCGTACCGTTTCGCGGCTTTTTCCAGAACGGCGCGTTCGCCGCCGAACAAAAGCAGGTCTTTACGGTTCAGGCGGAGCATCAGCATATCGCGGAATGCGAGCCGCAAAAGAGGCAGAAATTTGTTGCCTTCCACTTTTTCCGAAACCAGCCCCCGCGCGAATTCGACCGCGGTCGACGCCGTGAGATTGAGCGCGATCTGAGCCGCCTTTGCGGAGAGTTCCGTCAGCGAGCCTTCGCCCGCGAGTTCTTCGGCTTTTCCGAGGTTTCCGCCCGAAATCGCGGCGATCTCGGCGATGTCTTCGCGGTAGGGAAATTTTTCTTTGAGCGCCGCGGCGATATCCTTTTCGGAAAACCCGACGAGCTCGAGTTTTTTGACGCGGGAGAGCACAGTGGGAAGGACGGCGTAGCCGTTGGTCGAGCCGAGAATGAAATACACGTTTTCGGGCGGCTCTTCCAGAATTTTCAAGAGTTTGTTCTGCGCCGCCGCGTTTGCGTCCTGCAAGGCGTCCAGAACGTACAGTTTGCGGTCGGATTCCAGGGGTTTCACGTACGCGTCGTCGATGACCGCCCTGACGTCGCCCACCGCGATCTTTCCGCCCGTTTCCGCAGGAATGACCGCCATATCGGCAAATCGCTCTTCGCGGATCAGCCTGTCCCGCCGCTCGTCCCCGCCCGCGACGAGCACCGCGAGTTCCTTTAAAAAGGCGCGCAGGTTCGCCCCGTCCGGGCAGACGAGTAAATACGCGTGCGAGAGCGTACCGCTTTTCGCGTCCCCCGCAACGATGCGATAAGGTTTACTCTTATAAAACAGGCTCACCGTCGATTCCTTTATTTCAGATAGCCGCGCGCCGTTAACAGGCGCACGATATTTTGCGAAGTCCGGAACTTATCCCCCATACAGTCGATTTCAGCGAACCGATCGGGATAGCGCTTCAAAAGTTGCAGATAGCCCTCGTAGACGCGCTGATGAAAATTTTCGCCCGCCTTTTCCATACGGTCGTTTTCGTCGGCGCCGTGCTTGCGCGCAAACGCGCGCCGAGGCGGGATATTCAGAAACAACGTTACGTCGGGCATATAATTGCGGAGGGCGTATTCGTTGATCTTTTCCAGAAAATCGATCGACAGCCCCCTTCCGTAGCCCTGATAGGCGAAAGAAGAGAAGATATACCGATCGCAGATAACCATTTCGCCGCGCTCGAGAGCGGGCTCCACGGTGTCTTTGAGATGTTGTACGCGCGCGGCGGCGTATAAAAGCGCCTCGCACTCGTCGCTCATCTCCATGAACTTGCCGTTTAAGATAATTTTTCGTATTTCTTCGGAGATCTCGCCGCCGCCCGGCTCGCGCGTGACGACGTGCGGGATATTTTTATCCTGCAAATATTGGCTCAAAAGGCGTATCTGGGTAGATTTGCCAGACCCTTCGCAGCCCTCGAAGGTGATGAAGGCTCCCCTCATACGCGTCCCCCGATCTTGATGACGCTGATCTTTCCGTTCTTGACGCCGAACGTGTTTTTCGCGCGTTTCAAGCATTCGGCAGTTTCTTTGCCGATGACCTCGCCCGCGATGACGAGCGGGAAACAGGGCGGCGTGACGCCCGCGTTGCGCGCGCAGACTTTGCCCGCCGCCTTTTCGAGGGGCACTTCCTGCACCGCGAAGGTAAGGGCGGTGAGATAACTGAATTTTTTGACGCCGCACACGTATTCGGGCACGGCCTCGTAAGTGTTTTTCAAAGATTTGTTGCGCGCGACGCGGCGGAGGGCTCGGTCCAGCCGATTGAGGCGGGAAGCCGTCGTCGCCGCGGTGATATAAAATACCACGTAGCGACCGTCGTTCATTTCCGCGAAAATGCCGCGCTTTTCCAGTTCTTCGCAGGCGAGATAGGGAGAAATACCCATACCGCCGAAATCCACCGCGAACTGCAAAGTGGAAGAACCTTTATAAAATTTGACGCCCTTTTTGGCGAGGCGGGATTTGACGAGCGCAAGTTCGCGTTTGATGGAATCGATGAGCCGCGCGCCGTGCTCCGCCATGTACTTGACGCCGAATTCGACGGACGCCATGATGAGATAGGAGGGGCTGGTCGTGCGGAAGATCTGCAAGCCCTCTTCCGCCGCGGCGGCGAGCCGCTCGTCCCTGACGTTTAAAATCGCGCCCTGCGTGAGCGTGGGCAGCGTTTTGTGCGCGCCGTCCACCCAGATATCCGCAAAGTCGCCCGCATACGCCGCGCCCGATTCTTCCGAACCGTTGTCCGCGTCGAATTTGAGGTATGCGCCGTGCGCGCCGTCCACCATCAAAAGTTTTTTATACTTTTCGCAGATCTTACGGATCTTTTCGTATTCCGCGATATTGCCGTAATAGTCGGGCGAGGTGAGCAGCACGCCGCACACGTCGCTCTCTTTCTGGAACGCTTCCTCCACGTCCAGCGGCGTGGGCGGGAGCAGAACGCCGTCTATCTCGTTTGCTTTTAAGATATACGGCTCGATGCCTAAGAGGGCGCAGGCGTTGTAGACGCTCTTGTGCGAGTTGCGGCCGATGATGACTTTGGATCCGAATTTGCGCGCGGCGAACAGCATGGAAAGCACGGCGCACGAAGAGCCGTCCGTGACGATAAAACTCCTGCGCGCGCCCAATATTTCCGCGATCTCGCGCTCCGCCACGGCGATCACGCCGTCGGGATCTTCCAGACAGTCGGAAAAGGACAACTCCGTGATATCCAGAGCCGCATCCCTGAACAAGGAAAATATTTTGCGGTTTGCCTGATGTCCGGGCATATGAAAACGCGCGGGGCGTATGCCCTTGTACTTTTTCATCGCGCCGAGAATTCGGTATTCCATGCTCTCCCTCCTGCGTCGTTTACGCGGACAGTTTGCCCGATTTGTCGTATGTGGTCAGAATAAAATTCAGATAGGTGATCGGCTCGAACTGCAGATCGTACTGCGACGCCGCCCAATCGAACACGGAAAGACAGATCCCCTCGTTGCTCTTATCTTTGTCGCCGTTGGTGATATATTCCGTGATGTTGGTCAGATTGCTCAGATCGAAAGCGCAGCGAACGGTCTTCCATTCGTCATCGTCCACGTTGTTATCGTTGTTTTTGTCCTGCCAGATCTTGGTTTCCTTGATGGAAAGCACGCCGACTTCGAGCGCCTTTTGCACGTTCAGATAACTGTCCCGCAAGTTTTCGATGCGCGCCGTTTCGTCTTTTATACCCTCTGCTATCTGCGCTTCCGTCTTATAACGCTTGTCCTTTTTCATGCGGGTGCGGAAAGAATTTTCAACTGCGCCCGCATCCAGATTTCCCTCACGGAAATCGCCGTCCGTATAAAACTGCGCAAGATATTTTTCGCACGTTTTCAGATAGTCTTCCTTGACGATCTTCCCATCGTCGTCCACGTAGTCTTCGCCGAGGGGCGCTAGGATCGAATAATACGAAGTGGCGAACTGCTGCAATCTGCTGAACGTTTCCTCGCCCTCTTTTTCAGGCTCGGGTTTCACGTCGGATACCCACAAAATATCGCCCTGTTTGGCGGAAAACCACGCCGCCATCGCCTGCGAAGTCTGCGAGTCGTCCGAAAACGAACCTTGCGTAAATTCGAGTACGTCGTAAGAAAGCGCGTTCTTCTCTTTCAGATAATCGAGGGTGTTGAGTTTTTCGTTATTCTTCAATTCCATATCGTTGAAGTAATAGAAATAAAACGTCTGCCCGATGGTAGCGCGCGTTGCGAGCATGGTGAACAGCAGCGACCAGACGATGATCGCCGCCGCTGCGATCGCGATGATCTTGATCCAATCATACGATAGCATATGCCCGATTCTTTTTTTGCTGATGTGTGCGTCCATGCGTTATTTTTCCTTATTTTGCGCCGAAAGCCGGCGTTTATTCGAGAATTTCTTTGATCTCCACTTTGAAGTCGCCGCCGGGGGCGTGCACCGTGACCACGGCGCCCTTCGCGCTGCCGAGGAGCGCTTTGCCGAAGGGAGAATCGATGCTGATGACGTTGTTCATGGGGTCCGCCTCGGTCGTGCCCATGAGGGTATAGACCGCCTCTTCTTCCATGTCGTAATCGTACACTCTCACTTTGCTTCCGAAATGGATCTTGGAAATATCCGTACTCTCTTCGACGATCTTCGCGTTTTTGATCTTGGCCTCCAGTTCCAGGATCTCCCCTTCGTTCATCGCCTGTTCGTTGCGCGCCGCGTCGTATTCCGCGTTCTCGCTCAGATCTCCGAACCCGCGCGCCACCTTGATGCGCTCGGTGATTTCCTTTCTCTTTTCCGTTTGCAGGTATTTGAGTTTTTCGACCGCCTCGTCATACCCTTTCTGCGTCATGATGAATTCTTCCGACATTTTTCACTTGCTCCCGTGATTCCATATTTGTTGATAAAACAATGATTCCGCCAATCAGAAAGCGGAATCACTCTTACTCTTTTTATATTATACTCTTTCTTTTGAATCTTGTCAAGCGGCTTTGATTTTTTTCGGCTTACCGACAGGGCAAAGCAGGGCGAATTTTGCATTTTTCTCGCGCTTTTCAGCCCTTTTTCACTTGGTCCAGGTACTTTCCGATGCGCGAAGCCGCCTCGCTCAGATTCGCCATGCTCGTGGCATAGGAACAGCGCACGTGAAATCTTCCCGCGTCGCCGAACGCGTTGCCCGGAACGACCGCCACCTTTTCGGCACGCAAAAGCCCGTTCGCAAAGGCCTCGCCGTCCGTTTGCAGCGATTCCACCGACGGAAACACGTAAAACGCGCCGCGCGGCTCGAAACATCTGAGGCCGCAGCCGTTGAAAAAATCCACCATAAATCGGCGGCGCTTGTCGTATTCCGCGCGCATGGTCTCGACCACCGAAAAATTGTCGGTAAAGCCCTCTTCCAACGCCTCGATGGCGGCATATTGCGAATTTGTCGGCGCGCACATGATGACGTACTGGTGTATTTTAAAGAGCGCCTTGTCTATTTCGGGCGGCGCGCACACGAACCCGATGCGCCAGCCCGTCATGGCGAACGCCTTGGAAAAGCCGGAAATGAGCACGGTCCTTTCCCGCATCCCTTCGAACGAGGCGACGGAAACGTGCTTGCCGCCGTAGGTAAGTTCGGCGTAGATCTCGTCGGAAATGACCAGAAGGTCGTGCTTTACGATGACGGGCACGATGGCTTCGAGTTGTTCTTTGGTCATAATGCCGCCCGTGGGATTGTTGGGATAGGGCAGAATGATCGCCTTTGTACGCGGGGTGATCGAACCTTCCAGCATTTCGGGCGTGACGATAAACCCGTTTTCGCGCACGCATTTGACGGGGACGGCGTTCGCGCCCGAAAGATGCACGCAGGGAAAATAGGAAACGTAACTGGGTTCGGGGACCAGAATATCGTCGCCGACCTCGCAGATCGCGCGAAGGACGAGGTCGATACCCTCGCTCGCGCCCACGGTCACGATGACGTTGTCGGCGGGATAGGAAACGGAAAAACGCTCAAAAAGATAGCGGGAAATGAGTTCTCTGAGTTTGGGAATGCCGCGGTTGCCCGTGTACTGGGTATAGCCGCGCTGTACGGAGCGGATGGCAGCGTTGCGGATATGCCAGGGCGTGATAAAGTCCGGCTCGCCCACGCCGAGGGAGATGGCGCCCTTCATTTCCGATACGATGTCGAAAAATTTACGGATGCCGCTCGGCTTTAAATCCTTGACGCGCTGATTGAGAAAGTCTTTCATGGCTGTACGGATAACCTCATGGAGTCGTCCGGTCTGTCCGCGATCGTGCCCTCGATCTTGTATTTTTTGAGGATGAAATGCGTCGCCGTGGATAAGATACCGTCGATGGTGGACAGGCGTTCGGCAACGAAACGCGACACGTCGCGCAGAGATCTTCCCTCGATAAACACCGCCAGATCGTAACCGCCGCTCATCAGATACAAACTCTGCACCTCGTCGAAGCGGTAAATCTCCTCGGCGATGGCGTCGAAACCGTTCACCTTCTGCGGCGTGACGCGCACTTCGATGAGCGCCTGCACGATCTCTTCCGACAGGGCTTCGCCGTTGACGATCGCCGTGTACTTGACGATGACGCCGCTCTCTTCCATATTTTTGATCGCGGCGGAAACCTCCGCTTCGCTCGTGTCGAGCATAACGGCGATCTTGGAGGGGGAATACCTGCAATCCTCTTCGAGGATCTTTAAAATGTCCGCTTCCAGTTTTTTCATTTCCGAACTCCTTGTTTTTCTTGCAAACAGTATAAACTTTTCACCGCCCCGCTGTCAATCAGATTTTACTTTTTCGCGCAATTATGTTAAAATAGAATTATCATCGGATCATACGTTAAGGAGAAAATATGTTTAAACTTTGGGCAAAGATCATGGCAGACGGGAAGATCCGCCGCCAATTCGTCTATGAACCGGACGAAAAACTCGATTATTCGCATTTTTTGTCCTATCTCATGGATATATGCCACGAAATGGATATCCCCACGCCCGTGCTCTTGAAGACGCATATTTTCAATTTCGCGAAATTCAACCACGTCAAATTTCTGCCCCGCGATTTTGTGGAAAGCGTGGATTTCGATTGCCTTCTTTTGGAAAATATCGTCCTGTAATGCAAAATTTCCCAAATGTTGCGCATACTTTCGGGTATGAAGATTTCCGCGATTCTTTCCATTGCCGCGCTCATTCTCTGCGGCCTGAATTTTTGTATCAACGCCCTGTTCGGCGTGGACGTTCTGCTCGTTTTATGCGCGTACAACGCCCTCGTATACCGCACCGTCAACAGTTTTTTCGGCGTGGCGGCGCTCTTTATCGCCTTCTGGACGATCGCTTTCAAGCCTTTTCACAATCTCGGCTGAAAAATCGTTGACAAAAAGGCAGGATTTTTGTTATCATAACGGCGGTAGGTTTTCGGAAAACACTACTTAAAAACAACCGAGGTAATTTCATATGAAAAAATTCACAACAAAAATGTTGTGCAGGGCGGGCATCGTGGCCGCTCTGTATGCCGTGCTGACCTTCGCTTTGGGAAATCTGTCGTTCGGAACTTTGGGGTTCCAGATCCGTCCCGCGGAGGCTCTTACTATTTTACCCCTCTTTTACGCGGAATGCGTGCCCGCGCTGTTCGTGGGCTGCCTGATCGCAAACCTCATTTCCCCCGTCGGCCCGTGGGATATTTTCGGCGGAAGCCTGATTTCCCTCATCGCCGCGCTGTGCACTTATTTTGCGGGAAAACTGATCAGAAACACGCCGCTGAAACTGGCCGTCGGCGGACTGTTCCCCGTAGCGCTCAACGCGTTCGGCATCGCCGCGATCATCGTATTTACCGCAGGCGAGGCGCTCTCTTATCCCTTTATGGTGCTTTCTCTCGCCGTGACGCAGTGCGTATGGGTCTATGCACTGGGCGTTCCCCTCTACTTCGGCGTGCGTTCCCTGCGCGAACGCGGCATTCCCGCTTTTTGCGACGAGCGCCCCGTAAAACCGATCTCGTAAACAACAAGCCCCGCGGCACAGCCGCGGGGCTTTTCCAATATTTGCCAATACTTTTTTCAAAAAAAAGTGCTTGACAATCGCTCTTCAATCATTTATAGTATTACAAAGAGGATTATGTTGCATTTACAACAAGGAGTGGGGAGTGGAAATTACGACGTCCCTGTTTGACGGGGTTACAAAAGACGAATACGACGCGATGATGGTCTGTTTCAAGGCCGTGGTGAAGACCTATAAAAAGGGAGAAGAGATCACGGTCGGGCACGACCGCGTAGGCGTGGTGCAGAAAGGCAAAGCCAGCCTTTTGAAGACCGACCTGAACGGCGTGCGCACCATTTTCGAACAGTTGCGCCCCGGGGGCGTGTTCGGAGACGTGCTCGCGTTTTCGGGCACGGACGCCAGTTTTTTCATCGTATGCGACGAGGACTGCGAGATCCTCTTCATCGACTACGAGCATATCGTCAAGCGCTGCGAAAAGGCGTGCACGCATCACAGCGTAGTGGTGCAGAACCTCGTAAAACTGATGAGCGAAAAGACGCAGGCGCTTTCCGAACATCTGGAAATTTTAAGCCGCCGCACCATCCGCGAAAAACTTCTGGCATACTTCGTGACCGCTGCGACGAAAAACAAAAATTATTATTTCACCCTGCCCTTTTCGCAGACAAGCCTTGCCGACTATATCTGCGTGGACAGGAGCGCCATGGTGCGCGAACTCAAAAAGATGAGCCGCGACGGCATCATAGAAATGGACAAGCGCAACGTGAAACTTTGCGCGCAATATTTTAAAAAGTAAAAAACAAGAGCCTGTTCCGAAAGGAACAGGCTCTATTTTTACAGACATTCCTGCAAAATTTGTAAAATATCTTTTTCCGTAAGCGGCGACCAGGCATTTTCCAGCCCCTCGTTTACGGCGATATGATGCGCCATTTCGCCGAGGCGCTCGCTGCCGATGCCCACTTCTTTGAGCGTCATGGGCAGGCCGAGCGAAACAAAATACGCATACGTCTTTTCGATCGCCTCGTTCGCGACGGCAAAACCGTCCTTGCCGTTTACTTCGATCCCCCATACGTTTTGGGCGTAATTTACAAAGCGTTCGAGCGTCTTTTCGCTCAGGATATGCCGCATCCATCGGGGCGTGACGATGGCGAGCCCCACGCCGTGCGTGATGTCGTAATACCCGCTGAGCGCGTGTTCGATGGCGTGGCACGGCCAGCCCGAATAGCGGTTGCCCAACCCCGCGATGCCGTTGCAGCCCAAAGAACTTGCCCACATCAGTTGTGCGCGCGCCTCGTAATCGTTCGGATCCCCAATCGCTTTGGGCGCATAACGGATGACCGTCTTTAGCAAACTTTCGCAAATTTTATCGGCGAGATAGTTGTTGGGCGCGGTAAAATACTGCTCGATCACGTGGTTCATGATATCCGCCGCGCCCGCCGCAGTCTGCCGCGCGGAAACGGTATAGGTGTATTCGGGGTCTAAAATCGAGAGCGCGGGGAAGAGATGCCCGTCGAGATAGCCGACTTTGTCGTTGGTATCGGGCTTGGAGATGACCGCGCCCCAGTCGTATTCGCTGCCCGTGGCGGAGAGGGTGAGCACGGTGACGAGCGGAAGCGCCTTTTTTGTAGGGACTTTGCCCGTGATGAGATCCCACGCCTGCCCGTCGTAACACGCGGCGGCGCAGATCGCCTTGGAACAGTCGAGCACGCTGCCGCCGCCCACCGCGAGGACGACTTCGACGCCTTTTTCCTTGCACATCTTCGCGCCCTCCTCCACGCTTTGCAGTTTGGGGTTGGGTTCGATGCCCGAAAGTTCGTAGATCTCGAAACCGTCCAACAGTTTTTTCACCTTGTCGTACAGTCCGATCTTTCGGATACTGCCGCCGCCGTAAGTGAGCAGTACTTTTTTGCCGTAAGCGGCGAGCCTTGCGGGCAGTTCTTCCACCTGTCCTTTGCCGAACAGCACGCGCGTAGGCGTGCAATACTCAAAATTTTCCATAATAATTCGCTCCTTATCGAATTTATATTCCGTAAACGAGATCGCGGACGATCTCGCCCGCCATCATGAGCCCCGCCGACGCTGGCACGAAACTGACGCTGCCCACAAATTTTTCGCCCGCGGCGGCAGCCGACCTGTCTATTTTTTCGGGCGGCTCCTCCGAGTAGATCGCCTTGACGCCCGTGATCCCCGTCTTTTTCAGTTCCCGCCGCACGATACGGGCGAGCGGGCACACTTTCGTATCTTCCAGAGGCGCCGCGCGGAAAGCACAGCCGAGTTTGTTGCCCGCGCCCATGCAACTGACGACGGGCACGCCAGCCGCCCGCGCCGAGGCGATGAGGCGCACTTTGTCCGCCACGCTGTCGATTGCGTCCGCCACATAGGAAAAGGCGGAAAAATCGTACTCCGCGGCGGTCTTTGCGTCGAAATACAGCGTCTTTATATGCACTTTGCAGTCGGGATTGATATCCGCGATGCGCTCTTGCATCACTTCCGTCTTGTACCGCCCCACCGTAGAGCGGAGAGCGACGAGTTGTCGGTTCAGATTGGAGGGCGAAACCACGTCCGCATCGGTCAGGGTGAGTTCCCCCACGCCGCAGCGCGCGAGCGCTTCCGCCGCATACGAACCGACGCCGCCCAGCCCGAACAGCGCCACGTGCGCACCCGCAAGTTTCCGCACGCCGCCCTCCCCGAGAAGGGCGGCTGTTCTGCAATAAAATTCTTCCATAAAAAAATTATACTCCAAAAGAACGCGTATCTACAAGCGTTTTGTAAAAAAAATTTTCAAACACTCTTGAAAAAACAAAAAAAGTATAATATAATGATAAAGTAAGCGACGATTGATCTTTGCTTGCAGGCTATATTTTAGGGGGTTAGCAGATTTATGAGTAAAATTCAGGCGGAAGACATCCGCAACCTTGCAATCATCGGGCACAGTGGCGAAGGCAAAACTTCGGTCTGCGAGGCGATCCTGTTCAACGGCAGATCGACCGACCGTTTGGGCAAAGTTCCCGACGGGAACACCGTAACCGATTACGACGAACAGGAGATCGCGCGAAAGATGTCCATTTCGCTTTCGGTCGCATACACCGAATGGGAGGGAGCGAAGATCAACCTTTTGGACGTACCCGGATTTTACGATTTCGAAGGCGAGATGAACGAGGCGCTCCGCGCCGCGGGCGGCGCGCTCATCGTAATGGGCGCGAACGGAACGGTGACGGTCGGCGCGGAAAAGGCGATCGCGATCTGCCAGCGCGCGCAACTGCCTATGGTCATTTTCATCAACGGCATGGATAAGGACAACGCGGACTACGCGGGCACGGTGGCGGCGCTCAAACAAAATTACGCGGGCAAGATCGCGCCCATTCAGATCCCCATCATGCAGGGGCAGAAAATGATCGGTTATATCAACGCCATCAAAGAAAAGGCATACCGCTTTTCCGACGCGGGCTTGCAGGAGATCCCCATTCCCGAGGATATGCTGCCGACGCTCAAAGAAATGCAGGACAGCCTGACGGAAACGGCGGCGGAGAACGACGACGCGCTTTTGGATAAATATTTTTCCGAGGGCGCGCTCACGCGCGACGAGATCGTGCACGGCATCCGCAAGGGCATTTACAACGTGAACACCATTCCCGTCATGGCGGGTTCGGCGCTGCAGAACAAGGGCATCATCAATCTGATGGACGAGATCGTAAAATATATGCCTAAGGCGAAGGAACGCCGCGAAATGGTGGCGACCGACCTTATGAAAGACGAACTGACGGGCGTTTCCTGCGAGGAGGACGGACCCTTTGCGGCGCAGGTATTCAAGACGGTGGTCGATCCTTTCGTCGGCAAACTCAATATCATGAAAGTATTCCGCGGCATGCTCCGCTCGGGCTCGACGGTGTACAACGCGACGACGGGCAAAAGCGAACGCATCAGTCAGATCTATCTTTTAAAAGGGAAAAAACAGGAGCCCGTTTCCGAACTGGGCGCGGGCGATATCGGCGCGGTGAACAAACTAATCTCGACCAACACGGGCGACACGCTCTGCGACGAGAACGCGAAAGTGAAGTTCGACGCCATTCACTTCCCCCGCCCCGTCTATTCCATGGCGGTGTACGCGGACAAAAAGGGCGAAGAGGATAAAATTTTCGGCGGACTCAATAAATTATCCGAAGAAGATTACACCTTTACGGTGGAGAAGAACGCCGATACGGGCGAAATGATTTTAAGCGGTCAGGGCGAAACGCATCTGGACGTCATCAATAAAAAATTAAAGGCGAAGTTTAACGTGTCGGCGGCTTTGAGAACGCCGCGCATCGCCTACCGCGAGACCATCCGCAAGATCGTACAGGCGGAGGGCAAGCACAAAAAACAATCGGGCGGGCACGGACAGTACGGTCACTGCAAGATACGGTTCGAGCCTTTCGACGGCGATTTCGAGTTTGCGGAAGAAGTCGTGGGCGGCAGCGTGCCCAAACAATATATCCCCGCGGTGGAAAAGGGGCTCAGGGAATGTCTGCCGTCGGGCGTTCTGGCGGGATATCCCGTGACGGGGCTGCGCGCAGTCTTGTACGACGGCAGTTATCACGACGTGGATTCCTCGGAAATGGCGTTCAAACTGGCGGCGGCGATCGCGTTTAAAGAAGGGCTGAAAAACGCCCAACCCACCCTTTTGGAGCCGATCATGCGGTTAAAGATCCGTATTCCCGAAGCATATCTCGGAGATATCATGGGCGATATGAACAAGCGCCGCGGACGCATCCTCGGCATCGACATGGCGGAGGGTATGCAGATCGTAAACGCGGAGGCGCCGCAGTCGGAACTTTCCAAGTACGCGACCGACCTTCGCAGCATGACGCAGGGACGCGGACGGTTTATCGCCGAATTTGAACGCTACGACGAAGTGCCCGCAGCGGAATCGGAAAAGATCGTCAGGGCGCGGCAGGCGGAAAACAATTAAAAATATACGGCAAGCCCCGACAGATTTCTGTCGGGGCTTGTTTTTCGGGCGGTTTACACCGCCCCGCACTTCCTATGCTTAATAACAACTATTGTCAGTGTCTGGTATATTCGGGTCCGCAGGAACCGCTCGGTGCACATGCGCCTTTGGGGTTGCAACTGCCGCTGTCAGACGAATCGCCCATGGGCGCGCAAGAATAACTTTGGCTTTGTTTAAGTTTTTCAATCATCACCTTATACCTCCTATTTTATTTTTTTCGGAAGTGCCTTTATTCCATATCCCCGTCGAAGGGTCATACAGACATCTTGGATTCTTTGCAAACAGGTTTCCGCTTTCGGCACTGGCGAGGGGACGGCAGTCCGAACAGGCGAAACGAAATTCACACCCGCAACATTTTTCGATCAATCCGAAATGTAATTTACGATAGCGTAACGCCGTTTCTCCGCACACGATCTCATGTAAATTCTGTTTACGCACATTGCCCAACGAAAGATTCCGCTCAAACACGCAGGGGTAAACGCTCCCGTCCGAGGAGACAGCAAGTTTTCCCGCCCAGCATGTATTTTCCCCCATGGCGCGAGCAAACCATTCTTTTTCAGCCCTGAAAACAGGTTCTGTGCGACAGGCGTATTTGACTTCTTCTTTTCTAGACACGAGGTGCCTGTTCTGTATCCCGCCCGCGACTTTACGTATGACGTCAAATTTATAATCGTCGATTTTCAGATCATTCAAAAAAGCGATTATGTTTTCGCGTTCGTTTATATTTTCTTTCATCAGCACGACGGCGATGCTCACTTTTATTCCGGACTCCCGTAAACGGCGGACGGTGTCGACCGTTTTTTGGAAACTTCCGCGCACACCCGTGATCGTCTCGTGTATCTGCGCCCTATCTCCGTACAACGAAACACGCACATGAATTTTGTTTTCACGGCATAGGTTTGTCAACTCGTCGCTAAAAAACGTTGCGTTCGTAAAAATTTCGATTTGTCCGAACGACAACTCGCAGGCGTACCTCACAAGGTTTTCCAGATCTTTATTACAGCAGGGTTCCCCGCCGATAAACTGCACACGAAAACAGCCTTCGTTTTTCAGTTCGCGCAGTACGCGACGCCAGTCTTCCCGCGTCAATTCCCCTTCGGCTTCATGCCGAGTGCCCTCGTAACAGTGAACGCAACGCAAATTACACTTTTGCGTAACTTCGATCCAGGCAAAAGTCAGAGGGGCCTGCGTGACTGAAGGAAGGTAACGATGCGTGCTTTCGCCATGATACAGCCCTAAAGCACGTATCTCCTCGATAAACTTCCGTTCGTTCCCGCCGCTCGCCCTTTCACCATGCAAAATACAGCGTTCTGCAATTGATTTTCCCTCTTCGTCCAGCCAATACACATCGCCGCTGCGGAAATCGTAAACGGCTGCGCGTTTTTCACCTTCGACAAATACAACGTCCTGTTTCCATTCCCATACCTCGTATTCCCGCATAATCCTCCGTTTGTAACGTATGTTTTTTATTATTTTACATCATAATATGATGTATGTCAATCATTTTACATCACAAAATGATATTTTCTTAATATGGAAACAGCAAAATTGGTCGGGTCACGCTTGCGCGATGCCCGCAAGGCAAAAGGACTGACGCAAAAAGAAGTTGCCGCTCATTTCAGAATGACGCAACAGCAATACAGTCGCTTTGAAAACGGAGTCTTTGAACTGAATTACGGACAAATTATCGAATTATGTTTATTTTATAACATTACACCAAACGAGTTGTTCGGATTTGACGAATAAGCGCTCTCCGCCGATCGGCGGAGAGCGCTTATTTTTCTTTTATTTACCACCAGCATCTAAGTAAGCGGTATAATCTGCAATGACTTGCTTCGCGGTGCCGTCCTGTTCGATCTTGCCGTCTTTCAGCCAAACGGCACGCTCGCAGAGATCGACCACGCTGCGCGTGTGCGAAACGATGATAAACGTCGTGCCCTGTTCTTTTTTCTCCATCAGCCGCGCATAACATTTTTTCTGGAACGCCGCGTCGCCCACGCCGAGGATCTCGTCGACGAGCAGAATGTCGGAATCCATATTAATGGCGATGGAAAAACCCAACCTCGACAGCATACCCGAAGAATAATTCTTGACGGGCGAATTGATAAACTCTCCGAGTTCGGCAAATTTTAAAATGTCGTCCATCTTATTTTCGATCTGCCTTTTGGTATAGCCCATGATGGCGGCGTTGAGGTAGATATTCTCCATGCCGTTGGCGTTTCCGTCGAACCCCGCGCCCAACTGTAACAGCGGTGTGATTTTGCCGAACACGTCTATTTTGCCGCGCGTCGGCTGCAACGTGCCCGCGATAATTTTCAAAAGCGTGCTTTTGCCCGCGCCGTTCCGTCCGATAAAAGCCACCGATTCGCCGTAACGGATCTGAAAGGTAAGATCCGTCAGACAATGAAATTTTTGTTTTTTCAGTTTGCCGCGGAACAGTTTTACGACGACTTCTTTCAAATCGTCCGTTCGTTCGGTAAATGCGTTGAAATCCATGCTGACGCCGCGCGCGTCCACGAGGAGTTGGTTGGAATCGTTTTTTTCTGCCATGTTACAACCTCGCCGCAATGGAATTTTTCGTCAGCCGCATAAAAAGCAGTCCCAACAAAAAGAAAACGATCCCGAACCCGTAACAGATCAGGTGTTCGGCCAGAGAGGGCATCCCTCCCATCAACAGCGTTCGGAAATATTCCACATAATGATACATTGGATTGAACGCCATGACCTTGGTGACCATAGGACTGTTCAGTTTATCTACGGTATAAAATAACGGCGTCAGGTACGTCCACAACGTCAGCAATACCGAATAAATATGCTGAATATCGCGGAAAAACACAAATAACGTGCTTAAAAATAAAGATATCCCCAGAGAAAACAGGAGAAGCGAAGGAAGCAAAACGATCGTCATCAGCATTTCCCAATGGAAAGCGACGTCCGCCCCCATCAGTATGCGGATGACCATGACCAGCACAAGCGCGATAAAGGAAAATCCGAACGTAACCAGCGAAGACAGGACGTTGGAAATGGGAAAGATGCTGACGGAGATCTTGTTTTTTTGCAACAGGTTGCGCTGGTTGACCAGGCACGGAAGCGAACCCGACGTGGAAGCGCGCATCACGTTGAAAATAATATTTCCGCTTAAAACATAGACCGAATAATCCAACTCGATCCCGTCGCGCCCGAAGATCTGCGAAAAGACGAACGCCATCACGAGCATATTCAAAAGCGGGTTCAAAACCGTCCACAAAACGCCGATAAACGAGCCGTAATATTGATTTCTGATATTCCGTTTGACGAGCAGGCGCAAAAGATAGGTACGCTGTGCCGCCTGATTCAAAATGCCGATTTGCTTCATGTCTTCTCTCTATAACTTTTCTTCTCTGTTTTTATGCAATCTGCGATACAGCCCCGCGGGCAAAAATGCCAGAATCAGCGGCTTGAACGCATAAAATCTGCCCTTGACGGAACGGTTGAGCCGACTCCCGTACATACGCACGTAAAATTCGTTGCGGCGGGTGCGGAAGGTGTGCTTTTTGGCGAGGTTTCGCGGTTCGTAATACGAAATGAGATCGTCCTGTAAATTATATCCGTACAGGCGCGCCGCATACAGGCGGAATACGAGATCGTAATCTTCGCTGCGCACCGTTTTGGAAACGTCGCGGTATCCGCCGACTTTTAAGAGCGCCTCGCGGCGGAACAAAAGCGTGGGATGGATAAAGGGGTTCCCGCGTATGATATCCGAAAGTTGCGGCTGTGCGGGAAAAGACCTTCTCGCGTAGACGCCCTTCTCGTCGAACAGGCGGGCGCCGCCTCCCGTAAAGGCGTAATCGGGATGTCCGTTTAAAAAAGCCAACTGCTTTTCGAAGCGCCCGACGCGGCAGATATCGTCCGCATCCATGCGCGCCACGAACTCGCCCGCGCTCTTTTCCAGCGCGAAATTCAGACAATACGTGAGCCCGCAATTTTCTTCGAGCGAAAACACTTTCAGCGACGGAAACTCTTCCGACAGGCGAAACAACTTGTCCGCGGTGCCGTCCTTAGAGCCGTCGTTTACGGCGATGACTTCCATGTCCCCCGTATAAGTATATAGGGAGCGGACAGCGCGTTCCACGCTGTTTTCGGCGTTATATACGCCCATAATGACGGATATCACTCGCATTCCCCGCAAAAATCAAAATACGTTTGGGCGAGCCGCTCGGCGGCCGTACGAATATCGTACCCCTCGGCGCGCAAAATGTCAACCGCTTTTACGCACTTATCGGGAATTTTTTGCATCGCCTCCGCCCATTTTTTTGTCGAGAGCGAAAGAAAAGCGTTTTGCGGCGCGAACGAGCACTCGCGCGTGATGAGATCGGAAAACAGGCAGGGAACGCCCGCCGCCTGTGCCTCGATCGCCACGACGGGCAGGCCTTCGTAGCGCGAAGGGAGCAAAAAAGCGTCCATCGCCGCATAGAAGAGCGCGGGCGTCTTGGTGGGCGGGAAAAAGCGGACGCGGCCGCCGCATTTCTCCTCGGCGTAACGTACCAGATTTTCCCGCTCGTCGCCGTCGCCGACGAGAACGAGCGTCAGAGAAGGATCCTCTTTCGCCGCCAGCGAAAAGGCGTCCAGCAAAAAATATAAATTTTTTTGGTAGGCGAACCGCCCCATGAACCCGAGCACCGTACCCGAAAGCCCCAATGCGGCTTTCGCCTCGCTTTTTTCGGGAACGTCGGAAAAGGCGTCCAACTCGACCGCGTTTTTCATAATGAACGCTTTCCGCCAATCTTTGCCGAACAAGTATTTCGCCGCGTCCCCGCCGCACGCCATCAGGTGCGTGGCGTCTTTGGCGGCAAAGCGCTTCAACACGTCTTTGACGAATTTATGGTCGGCATAGCGGTTGGCGGCGCTGTGCGAGTGGCAGATGCGCACGGGCACCCCCGCTTTTTTCGCGGCGTGTAAAACGAACGCGGACAGCGTGGTCATGTGCGAGTGCACGGCGTCGTAATTCTGTTCCCTGAAAAACCGCGTCAGCGCGGGCACAGATTTATAAAAGCGGACAAGGCTCGGAACGGTAAAAATGCGCGCATCGGGATCGAGCGCGCGTATTTTTTCGTCGAAAGGACTCTCGCCGTAGGTATAAAAATCGAATACGACGCGGCTCCTGTCGATGTGCTTGTAATAATTAAAAACGCAGGACGAGACCCCGCCGAGTGCGGCGTTGCCTACGACCTGCGCGATCTTCAATTTCCCGTCAGTCATAGAAGTTTTTCCTGTTTTTCAGGCCGCGAAATTTGGGGAGAATACCCTGCGGACGTAATGTTTGCTCGCCCAAAGCGCTTTCGCCTGATTTCTTACCTTGCAATATTCGTTCAAAGGAACGTGATTGATAAACTTTTCTTCGCCGAACAGGACGACGAACACCGTTTTGCAGAAGATCTTGATATCCAGCCATAAAGACGCGTGCATGACGTAATAGACGTCGTAATAATTGCGTTCCTCGGTGGAAAGATATCCGTTGCCGTTCACTTGTCCCAGCCCCGTAAGGCCGGGCTTGACGTAGAATTTCACCTTTTCCCAATCGCGGTAATCCTTCTCATAGGAAGGGAGCAGCGGGCGGGGCGCGATGAAACACATATCGCCTTTGAGCACGTTGTAGATCTGCGGCAATTCGTCGATCTTGAACTTGCGGATGATCCGCCCCACTCTGGTCACGTGCATGCTGTTGCCCGAAACCACGGGGTTGTCCTTATCGAACGCGACGTTTGTCGAAGTCATCGTTCGGAATTTATATACTTTGAACCTTTTCATACCCTTGCCGGTGCGCTCCTGCGAAAAGAAGACTTTGCCGCCGTCTTCCAGTTTGATCGCGATCGCAGTAACGGCGATCACGGGAGCGGTCAAGACGGCGAGCACCGCCGCAATCACGTACGAAAAAGCATATTTTACGTACAAATACATTTTCATACCAAGATTATATCATTTAAAATGCGCAAAGTAAATTAAAATTTACAATATTATTACATTTTAAAAGAATTTTTACCGTTTTATCATATTCTGCACGGTTTTTACATATCAAATCATAGAATTTTTGGCGGAAAAAAGCGAATTTTGAAGGTCGTGCCCTCTCCGAGGCGGCTTTCCACGGACAATTTCCAGCCCGCGCGCGTACACAGTTTGCGCACGATGGCGAGCCCCAGCCCGAATCCGCCGCCCGTGCCGTTGTGCGATTTATCCACCGTGTAAAAGCGCGAAAAGATATGCGGCAGATTTTCCTCGGAAATGCCGACGCCCGTATCCGATACGCAAAGTTCGGGAATTTTGCCCCCCGTGAGCGTGATTTTCAGATCGCCGCCATCCTTGTTGTAACGGATGCCGTTGCTGATCAGGTTGTTCAGAATTTCGATCATGCGCTCGCGGCGGGAAAGGATGATCACCCCCTCCTCCGCTTCGAGCGTGAACGAAATATTCCGCTCCGCGATGCGCGGCCCGAACGGCGCCGCCGTCTCTTTGACGAGCGCCGTGAGATCGACGTCGTAGGGAGGCAGTTCGTCGTTATCGATGGCGCTGAAATTGATGATGCTGCGAATAAGATTGGACAGCCGTTCGCTCTGCCGCAGAATGGTCGCAGCCGCCTCGGACACGCGCTCGTTATCGAGATTGCCCGAACCGATCAGTTCCGCGAAACCCTTGATGCTGGTGAGCGGCGTGTTCATTTCGTGCGTGACGTTGGCGATAAATTCGTTCTTGCTGCGCGCCGCCGACACCGCCTCGGTGACGTCGGTCATCAGAAGCACGCGCGTTTCCTCCACTTTTGTAAAGCGCAGCATATATTCCCGCTCGCCGAATTTATGCGAGACCGACGCGGTTTCGTTTCCCGCGAGCGCGGCGCTCACTTCGGCGTCTTCGACGAACAGCCGCACGGGTTCGTTCTCCTCGTATTCCAGAAGTTTCGCCGCGGTGCGGTTGATGAGGATCACGTCTTTCGGATCGCGGAAAATGACCATGCCGTTTTCCATGCTGTCGAGTATGAGTATTTCCAACTCGCTGTCCGCGTTGAGTTTTTTGACTTTGTCCTTGATCTCGTCGCTCATACCGTTCATCAGTTTGACGATGGGCTGCAATTCGCGGTATTTCGTGGACACGTGGCGGCCGCCCGAAAGCGACATTTCCCGCGTGAGTTTTTCCACGGGTTTTAAGATATAGGAGGTGGAAAGCCAGGTGAAGAACAGGCTGAACAGCACCACCAGAATGAGAAACCATAAAAGCGTGGGCAGCGAATCGACGAAGATGGACCACAGCGAATCGGTGGGCATGGAAATGCGCACGAGCGCCCCGTCGTCGTAAACGGTGCCGTCGCCCGAGACGAGCCGCGCGTTCACCCTGACGCAGTAGTATATCATGTCGGCATTGACGGACGCGCTGCTGCGCACGGCAAAACCCGCGCCCGATCCGAGCGCGGCGCTCACTTCCTGCCGCCCCAGATGATTTGGATAATCCGAAGCGGCGCCGTCGCTGTCCGCCACCACCGTTCCGTCGAATAAAATATACGTCACGCGCGCGCCGAACAATTTTTCGGAAAGCGCCGCAGCGCCCGCCTCGTCGAAGGGCTCGTCCTCTTCGAATTCTTCCATGTATCGCGTAAGTTGGTTTTTCGCGAAATCCAGCGACGAATTGTAATATACGTTTGCCGACAGCAAAGAAAAGAAAACCACGCCCGATACCGTAACGATGAGCGTGATCAACAGAATGCGTTTGAGCATAGTTTTTCCCCGTTATTCCCTGTAAACGAATTTATACCCCACGCCGAACACCGTTTCGATGTAGTCGATGCCGAGTTTCCGAAGGCGCGCCACGTGATTATCCACCGTGCGCGTTTCGCCTTCGTCGTACCCCCAGACCGCGTTGAGGATATTTTCGCGCGAAAGCGCCTTGCCCTCCTTCTGCATGAGATATTTCAAAAGGTTGAATTCCTTGTTGTTGAGTTCGAGTTTTACGCCGCGCAGCGTCGCGGTCATGGTCTCTTCGTCGAGCGCCAGATCCCCGCGCACGATGCCCGCGCTCTCGCCGTGGCGCCGAAGGGCGGCGTTGACGCGCGCAGTCAGTTCCAAAATACCGAAAGGCTTGGCGATGTAATCGTCCGCGCCCAGATTCAGCCCGCGCACTTTGTCCGTTTCCTGCCCCAGCGCGGAGAGCATGATACAACTCACCTGCGGATATTTCTGTTTGATCTTCGCCAATACTTCCAATCCGTTGCCGTCGGGCAGCATGATATCCAGAAGCGCGAGCGACGGCGCGCTCTTTTCCAGCGCTGCCCAGAATTCGTATACGGTATTGTACGCCGAAAGTTCGATGCCCGACATTTCAAGCGCGCACTGCACGAGTTCGCAGATACTCGTATCGTCTTCCAACAAATATACTTTCTTATTCATGGTTCCCATTATATCACACCGCGGGCGATTCATCAAACGAATGCGCCAAATAGGTCAGATGGTCTGCGGCACGTTCGAGATTGCCGACTAAGTTGATGAACACGCCGCTCGACGCGGGACGGCATCTGCCGTCGTTCAGGCGCCTGATATGGCTGTCCACGATGGCGCGGCGGGCGTGATCGATCTCGTCCTCGATGGAATCCACCGCTTTGAGCGCGGTCACGTCCCCTTCCGCGAATACCTGTTTGGTGCTCGCGTACAGCGCGAGGATTTTTTCGAACATATCTTTGAGCGAAGATTTTACGCTGTCCGAAAAAGTGATGTCGTCGCGCTTGCAGTTAGCGGTGTATCTGGTGATATTGTCGGCAAGTTCGCTGATCCTCACGATATCGTTGACGCCGTGGTGCAGCGCGGAAATGATCTTTTCGTCGCCGTAGGACACGTCGTTGGAGGAAATTCTGATCAGATAATCGACGATGCGGCGTTCGAGATCGGCGCACCGCGCGTTGAGTTCGTCCACCTTGGCTTTGGCGTCCACGTTCTCCTCGATGAACCCTTCGAAAGCGACGCTCAAAGACTGCATGGCGAGTTGCGCGAGATAATCGGTCTCCTTGGTAGCCTGGTTGAGCGCGATGGCGGGCGTCTGCAAGATACGTTCGTCGAGAAAGCGCGCCTCGTCCACAGACTTTTCCTTCTTTTCGCGGATGACTTTGGTCGCGATCTTGACGAACAGTGAGGTAAACGGCAGAAAAATCGCCACGCAGATGACGTTGAAAAAGGTGTGGAACATGGCGATCTGCGTCTGCGCCTGCGGAAACCAGCGCACGAGCGTATCCTGCATGAAAGAGGGCCAGCACAGCAGAAAGACGGTAAAAATGATAGAGCCGAACACATTGAACATGAGATGGATCAGGCTGGCGCGCTTGGCGTTGGTGCTCGCGCCGACGGAAGAGAGAATGGCGGTGATACACGTACCGATATTGCTGCCGAGCACGAGAAAGAGAACGCCGTTGCTGCCGGGTTCGCCGATGGACAGCCCCGCGCCGACCATGACGATGATGAGCGAAGTGACCGCGGAACTCGACTGTACGAGGGCGGTGAACGCGGCGCCGATGAGAAGGAGCAAAAAGGGATTGCTCACGCCCGTCAAAAAGTTTTTGAACGACTGGGAATCGCGGAAAATGGACATGGAATCGGACATGACCTGCAAGCCGAGAAAGACGAGCCCCAGCCCCGCGAGCACGACGCCGATGGTCTTGATCTTTTCGTTTTTGGAGAGCATATCCATAAACACGCCGACGCAGGCGAACACTGTGACGAACGCGATAAAGTCGAAAGCCTGCAAAGAGGCGATCTGGGCGGTGATGGTGGTGCCGATATTTGCGCCCATGATGATGGCGGTCGCCTGATACAAAGTCATGATGCCCGCATTGACAAAGCCTACGACCATGACGGTCGTGGCGGAAGAACTCTGAATGATGGCGGTGGTGACGGTGCCGATGCCCACGCCCGCGAGTTTGCTTTTGGCGGTTTTATCGAACCAGCGGCGCATGCGGCTGTTCGCCAGTTTTTCGATGCTTTCGGATAAGACTTTAAAGCCGAATAAAAACGCTCCCAGTCCTGCCAAAAGCCCGATAAACGCCCAAAAATAATCCATAACGTGCTCCTCTTGTGAAAACTACACATTCATTTTACGGAAAAGTTGTATAATACACTTGTAAAATTTGTAATAAAATTGTAATAAAATAATTGAGAGTTTCTAAACTTATATTTTATTTTTTTGCAATTTTGCTAAAATGAGCCTATAAAAAATAAAGGAGCACATATGAAAAAAATTGTAAAAACTATGATGAAAGGCGAAAGAGAAACTTTGTCCGAAGATATTTTAAAGGAAATCGATATGGAGCGAAAAGAATGCGAACAGGTCAAAAATCAACTTTTATCCCGATTGGACAAGCAAGGCCGCGAAGACTTGAAACGTTTAATAAAGGTCTCGCAAGAAGCGGCGGCATTTAAAAAGGAAGAGAGTTACGCGCAGGGACTGCGCTACGGCATTTTGTTCGGTTTGGAAACGGCAGACTGTTTTGACCGCGTACATTCTGTATTATACAACACTTATTTTCAGGATTTTTTCTGTTGCGAAATGCCGTTTACGAATGCAGAAATAGAGTCGCGCGAAAGCGCATATTTTTATTATGAAACAAAACTCGCCCAAAAGTTAAAGAATAATGAACTGCTCCATCAACTCGACATGGCGATTTACGGAATGAACGCGCCGGTTGCGGACGAATTTTTAATGCGCGGCTTTCGTAAGGGGATAAGCCTCGGCGTAGAGGCGGCAAAACTGTTGGAAGACTTTGAAAAACAATAAAAAAACGGCTGTTCCATGAGGAACAGCCGTTTTTTTATTCCAAAACCGCTTTGATACGGCGGATACCGCTGGCGGAGGATTGCTCCTTTACGATCTTAAAGGTGCCCAACTCGCCCGTGCGCCCGACGTGCGGACCGCCGCACATCTCGCGCGAAAAACCGCCGATGCTGTACGTTTTGACCACTTCGCCGTACTTGCTGTCAAATACGCCCGTGATCCCCTCTTCGCGCGCCTGTTCGTAGGGCATTTCCGCGAATACGACGGGAATATCTTCCTTGATTTTCTCGTTGACGAGCGCTTCCACCTCTCTGATCTCCTCTTCCGTCAGCGGACGGGAGAAATTGAAGTCGAACCGTAAACGCTCGGGCGTGATATTGCTGCCCTTCTGGTTGATATCGGGGGAAAGCACTTTTTTTAACGCCGCATTCAAAAGGTGCGTTGCGGTGTGCAGCCTTGTCGTCGCCTCGCCCGTATCGGCAAGCCCTCCCTTGAACTGCCCTTCCGCCACTGCGTGGCTCTTTTGCTGGTGCTCTTTAAACGCCGCTTCGAATCCAGCCGCATCCACCGTGTAGCCGCGCTCCGCCGCCAACTCTTCGGTCAGTTCGAGCGGAAAACCGTACGTATCGTACAGTTTGAACGCCTGTTTTCCGCCGATGGCACTCTCTTTCACGTAATCGGGATTTTGTTTGGACATGAATTCGTTTTTGCGCTCGATGCCGTTTACGCACTTTTCGAATTCCTTGATGCCCTTTTCCAGCGTCGCTTCGAAGCGTTCGATCTCGCGGGAAAATTCCTGCAAAATGTACTCTTCCTTTTCGGGCAGGAGCGGATACGCCTCGTTATACACCTCTTCGATAAATATTTTCGCGGCGTTCAAAAGTTCTTTGCTCTCGATGCCCAGCGTTCTCGCGTAACGCACCGCGCGGCGCATCAGTCGGCGCAGAATATAGCCCGCGCCCGTGTTCGAGGGTACGATGCCGTTCACGTCGCCGATGAGCATGACGGAAGTCCTCGTATGGTCCGCGATGATGCGCATGGCTTTTTGCGCCTCGCCGCCGTCGTCGTAGCGCTTGCCCGAAATTTTTTCCAGATACGCGATGACGCCGCTGAACAGGTCGGTTTTGTAACCGTCGGTCAGCCCGTTCAAAAAGGCAAGCATTCTGTCCAGCCCGAAGCCCGTATCCACGTTTTTGTTTTCCAGAGGCGCGTATTTGCCCCCTTCCAACTTTTTATACTGCATATATACGTCGTTGCCGATCTCCACGTAGCGACCGCAGGCGCAGTTGATATCGCACGTATCGCAGCACTTTTCGTCGTGCAGCGGATAAAACCACTCGTTATCCGGCCCGCAGGGCGTGCCGACGGTGCCCTCCAACTCCCACCAGTTGTTGGATTTATCCAGATAGAAGATATTTTCTTTACGGATGCCCAACTCTTCGAGAAATTTCGCCGTTTCCTCGTCGCGCGGCGCGCTCTCGTTGCCCGCGAACACGGTGGAACACAGTTTGTCCTTATCTAATCCAAACTCCTTTGTCAAAAGTTCGAACGACCAGGCGGTCTTTTCCTTTTTGAAGTAGTCGCCCAGCGACCAGTTGCCCATCATCTCGAAAAAGGTGAAATGCGACGCGTCGCCCACCGATTCGATATCGACCGTTCTCACGCAGCCCTGCACGTTGCACAGGCGCTTGCCCGCAGGGTGAGGTTGTCCCAGAAGGTAGGGCATGAGCGGCTGCATGCCCGCCACGTTGAACATGACGCCCGTGCTGCCGTCGCCGATCAAAGACACCGCGCCGATATTGACGTGCCCCTTGCTTTCGTAAAATGAGATCCATTTGTTCCGCAGTTGTTTGCTCGTTATCATTTTCAAATATTCCTCTCTTCGCTTATTTGCGCGTAAGCGTATATCCCTCTTTGGTGTCCTTGACCGCATAGCCGAGTTCGTCGAGTTTCGCCCGCAGTTCGTCCGACTTGCCCCAGTCTTTGGCGGCGCGCGCCGCGGCGCGCTCGTTTGCGATCGCCGTGATCTCGGCGGGGAATTCCTCTTTGACCTCTTCCGCCTTCGCCTCGTCGAGTTTCAGACCGAAAACCTTGTCCATTTCCAGAGCAAGCGCGTAAATTTTCCTGCTCGCAGGCTCTTTGAGCATGGTCCAAAGCACGCCCATCGCGCCCGGAACGTTCAGATCGTCCGTGACGTCCTCTTCGAATTCCTTTCTGTACGCCGCGAGTTTTTCGTCGGAAACGTCGTTTTCGCCCTCTCTGTGCTTTGCGACGAGCGCGCACAGCCGCGCGTAGGCGGTCTTGGCGCCGTCCATGCCCTCGAACGTGAAATTGAGTTTTTTGCGGTAATGGGTGTTCAGGCAGAAATAGCGGAAACACATGGGCGAATAACCCATTTCTTCCAACTGGCTCACGAGATAGGTGTTGCCTAATTTTTTGCTCATTTTGCCGTTGTTCACCAGCATAAATTCGCCGTGCATCCAGAATTTTGCGGGATTTTTGCCCGAATAGCCGTAACTTTGGGCGATCTCGTTTTCGTGGTGGATGGGAATATGGTCCACGCCGCCCGTGTGGATATCGAACACTTCGCCGAGATATTTTTTACTCATGGCGGAACACTCGATATGCCAGCCGGGATACCCTTTGCCCCAACGGCTGTCCCACTGCATGATGTGCTCTTTGGGCGCCTTTTTCCAGATGGCGAAATCGAAGGGGCTGCGCTTTTCGTCGTTGACCTCGACGCGCGCGCCCGCTTTCTGATCCTCTAAATTGATGCCCGAAAGTTGCCCGTAGGCGGGGAATTTGGAAATATCGAAATAAATGCCGTCGCTCGTTTCGTAACCGTAGCCCTTTTCGCACAGCGCATAGACGAAATCGAGCATTTCTCGGATATGTTCGGTGGCTTTGGGGGTGAGTTCGGGCTTGCCGATATTCAGTTTTTTCAGATCGTCGAAAAACACTTTCGTGTAAAAATCCGCGATCTCGTAGGGCGATTTCCGCTGTTCTTTCGCCGCCTTTTCCATTTTGTCCTCGCCCTCGTCTGCGTCGCTCAAGAGATGCCCCACGTCGGTGATGTTCATGACGCCCTTGACTTTATAGCCTTCGTAACGCAGGGTGCGGCGCAGGATATCCATAAAAATATACGTACGCATATTGCCGATATGCGCGAAGTTGTAAACGGTCGGCCCGCACGAATACATGCGGACGGTCTTGCCGTCAAGCGGCGCGAATTCTTCCTTTTTGCGCGTGAGCGTGTTGTATAATTTCATTTTTTTGCCTCTTTTTTATTCTTTTTGTTCGCCGCCGTGCGGTTTGCAGGGCTGAAATTCGCCGCCCGTCAGTTTTACGAGCGCGGCTTCCAACTCCGCCACGCGGGAGCGCAGCGAGCAGATCTCTTCGAGATTCGGATCGGCTTTTTCCTGCAAAAGGTCTGGTTTTTCGCCCTTGATGCGCACGACTCTGCCGGGAACGCCGACCACGGTCGCGTGCGGGGGAACTTCTTTTAAGACCACGGCGCCCGCGCCGATCTTCGCGCCTTCGCCCACGGTGAATCCGCCCAGAACTTTGGCGCCCGCGCTGATGATGCAGTCTTTTTCGATGGTCGGATGGCGCTTGCCCTTTTCCTTGCCCGTGCCGCCGAGCGTGACGCCCTGGTAAATGACCACGCCGCTCTTGACTTCCGCCGTTTCGCCGATGACGACGCCCGCGCCGTGGTCGATGAACACGCCCCCCTCGATCTTCGCGGCGGGGTGGATCTCGATGCCCGTTAAAAATTTCGCGAACTGCGAGATCATGCGCGCAAGGAGTTTTAACTTGATCTTATAAAAAAACTGGGCGCCGCGGTGCCAGGAGAGCGCGTGCACGCCCGAATAGGTAAGCCAGATCTCGAATTTATTGCGCGCGGCGGGATCGTTGCGCTTTGCGGCGTTGATATCCTGCCGCAGCCGTTTGAAAAACATTTGTCGTTTCCTCCTATCGCGTTCGATGGCAAAGAAGCCGCCCTTTTTCCTTCCAAATAAAAAAAGCGCCTCTATACAGTATATAAAGGCGCAATGCACGCTGTTCCACTTTACTTCAAAAGCCCGAAGGCTTTTCTCGTTGGCGCGATAACGGCGCGCACCGCGGGGGATTGGCCCGTCCTCAAGCGCGGAAACGCACCTTCTCAGCAAAAATTTGCGCCGATTTCAGCCGCGTCGGCACTCTCTTTGAAACTCGCTGATACTCTTTTTCCGCATCGGAAACACTATTTAATTGGATTTGTGCCGTCATTTTATCACGATTTACGGCAAAATGCAAGCGTTTTTACGCGATGAGCGGCGCGATCTTGTATTCCGCGAACGCCGCTTGCACCATTTCGGGATTGGTGATGCGGTAATCTAAAAGAAAACGGATCACCACGTCGCGCGCGTCGGAATAATCGAACGAGTATCCGCACGCCGCCAAAAGTCCGTTCACGTCTTCAAGGCTCGCGCCCGTTATGAGCGCGATTTGATAGATCAGATTCTTTTCGGGAAGGTATTTGCCCTTCAAAATGCCCTTCCAGGTCGCCTCGGGATAGTCGAACTCCTTGTAAAATTCCGCGGGGGAAAAGCCCTTTTTCTCGATGACGCTTTCGATGCGCGCGGCGGGCACGGCGCTGTGATGAAAAATCGCCTTCCAGCGCAGTTTCAAGGGCGCGACCTTTACGGTAAAGGAAAAATTGTTGTCGACGTACTTTTCCTTGACCTCTTTCAAAATCACCGCGGGCTGCGGCTGACAGTATATTTTGCGCATTTCGTTGGACGCCATTTCGCCCTGTTCGATGCGGTTCTGATTTTTGAGGATCATGCACATGGTCACCGATTCGTAACTCTTGACGCCGGCGATCAGATCGTAATTTTCGTATTTCTTAGCAAAGTATTCGTCTAAATCGCGAATGAGATCTTCACTCATAGTCAACCTCGATATTTTCTTGACACTATTATACATGATTTGCGCGAAAAAACAAAGTAATTCGCGTGCGCGGAAAAATTTTTCCGTCTTTTCACCGAAATTTGAAAAGAATTCACAATTCCTGAACATTTTATTGATTTTAGCCGACGCTTATGATATAATAATAACCGATATTCGACCATAAGGGGGGCCCCATTACGAAACGAACGAGAATCGAAGAGATCGCGCTTCTCATCGAGAAGAACGGCAAAATGAGTCTGGAAGAGTTGGCGGAGCAATTTCCCGACGTATCGGACATGACGCTGCGGCGCGATCTATTGCAACTGGAAAAGGAAAACAAGGTCATCCGCGTGCGCGGAGGCGCCATGTCGGTTCTGGAAGTGCAAAAGCGCTCGGGGGAGGCGTACGCGCAGAAGACCACCATCAACACCGACGCGAAAAAGGCGATCGCCAAAAAGACGGCGGCGCTCATCGACGAGGGCGTGAGTTTGTTTCTGGACGGCGGCACTACCGCCATGTACCTCGCGAAAGAACTTCCCGACCGCCCCTGCCATATCTTCACGAACGGCATCGCCGTGGCGGAGGAACTGGCGCACAAAAAACAGCCCAACGTGGTGCTGGTCGGCGGCACGCTCATCAAGGAAAATCTTTCCACCGCGTCCCCTTATTCGCGGGTGTTTCTGGAAAACACGAATTTCGAACTTGCGATCATATCCGCTTCCGCGTTTTCCTTCGCGCACGGGTTTTCCTGTTTGGGGCAGGTGGAAGCCGACCTTCTGAAATTTATTCTGGATAAAGCGAAAATGGTATATATGATGCTCGATACTTCCAAAATAGACAAGATCATGCCCTATACCTTCGCATCCCCCGAGGACATCGACGTACTCATTACCGACGATAATCTGCCCGCCGCGGTAAAAGCAAGTTTCGAAAGCAAAAATATCGTAGTCGTTTAAAAGAAAGAGGAGAATATGGAAACAGCAATCCGCGTACTGGACATTATACTGAAAGTCTTTTTAGTCATGTCCTTTTATAAATTCGTTTATATGATCATAGGTTTTTGCCGCAAGGCAAAAACCTTTTCAGTTACTGAAAAGAAACATCGTTACGCCATAGTGATCTGCGCCCGCAACGAAGAAAAGGTCATCGGCAACCTGTTGGACAGCATTGCGGGGCAGGATTATCCCAAAGACAAACTGCACGTGTTCGTGATCGCGGACAACTGCACGGACGAAACCGCCGCCATCGCGCGCGCAAAAGGCGCCACCGTGTACGAGCGGCACGATCTTTCCAAAGCGCGCAAAGGTTACGCGCTCGGGTTCGGGTTCGATCGGATCAAGGAAGATTACGGCATCGAAAATTTCGAAGGATATCTCTTTTTCGACGCGGACAACCTTTTGCGCCCCGATTACGTCACCGAAATGAACAAAGCGTTCGATACGGGCGAACTCGACGTAATTACGGGCTACCGCAATACGAAAAACTTCGACACGAATTGCATTTCCGCCGCGTACGGCATTCACTTTTACAGAAGTTCGCTCACATACCACCGCCCCAGGCAGTTATTGAATTCCGCCACGCACCTCGCCGGCACAGGCTATCTCGTGAAAGCGGAGATTTTAAAGGACGGCTGGCGCTGGTATTGTCTGACCGAGGATACCCAACTCACCCTCTACCTCGTGGCGCACGGATATAAGATCGGCTACTGCGAGGCTGCGGAATTTTTCGACGAACAGCCTGTCGGATTCGGAACGGTCATCAAACAGCGCATGCGTTGGTTCAAGGGCCGCCTTTACGCGTTTTTTGCCTATGCGCACCAGGAGATCGCGGGCATGTTCAAAAAGAAAACGCAGAAATGGGCGTGTTTCGATATGTTGTTTTACGCCTTTCCTTACGGTTTGGTCACGACCGTCATATCTTTGGCGGTCACCGCCCTTTCCGTCGCGCTCGCGGTGCAGGCGGGCACCGTGATGGATTCCTACGGGCCGCTGGCGACGCTCAAAAGCATGGGAATGGACCTTTTGAGTTTCTGGCTGATGACCGTGTTCACCGGCACCGTGGTCGTCATACGCGAACGGAAACACATTCATTGTACGACGAAGAAACTCGTCCTGTACGTACTGCTCTTCCCCTGGTTCGATTTTATCGAGATCCCGCTCGCGATCTTCAGCCTGTTCATGCACGTCACCTGGAAAAAAATCAAACACGTGGACACGACCAGGATCGAACAACTCGTCCCCGTAAAGACGGACGTGCCGCAAACGGTTATCATGAAAGACAAAGCGTCCTGATAAAAAAAGCGCGCCCGAAAGGGTGCGCTTTTACTATTTGATCAGACTGACGATCAGCATGATGATGACCGCGGGAACGCCGAAAATACCCGCAAGCAGCGCCGTCCACCACACGAGCGGGATTTCCACCGCGGGGATAAAATTCAAAAGCCAGATGGCGAGCGCGCCGATGACGGCGTTTAAAACGATCGTAAAAATGGTTTTGAACGTCGCTTTGAATAACTTCAGACCGATCAGCAACAGCACGATGACCGCCGCCGCGATCAGGATATATTGAATGGTTTGGCTCATATCGAACTCTCCTTTTTATGATAGTATGCGCCGCGCCGCGATCCTTTATGCGAAAATCGTCAACCCAATTTTTTATGTTCTCCCGTCAGGGAAAAGAGTACCCATTCAGCGATATTCACCGCGTGGTCGCCGATGCGTTCGAGATATTTCGCCACCATCAAAAGATCGAGCGCGCGTTCGTTGCCGCCCTCGTCGCCGCTCCGGTGCATGACGGAAGTCAGTTTCGTTTTGATTTTGATAAAACATTCGTCCACGACGTCGTCCGCGCGGCATATCTCGCGCGCTTTTTGCTCGCTGCGCTCGGTGAACGCCTGCATGACGCCTACGACCATCTTCTGCACCGCGTCCGCCATCGCGCTCATCTCTTCGGGGATCTCCCCCTCTTTCAACCCGCTCATTTTGACCACCAGTTCGCTGATATCCACCGCCTGGTCGGCGATACGCTCCATGTCCGTGATCATCTTCATGGCGGAAGTGATAAAAAGAAGGTCGCTTGCGACGGGTTGCTGACGGATGATGAGTTTTAAACACAGGCGCTCGATCTCGCTCTCCTTTTCGTCCACCGCGTTTTCATAGCGTTTGATAGCGCGCACCACGCTGACGCTCCCGTACAATTCCCCCTCTTTTCTGGGAGGGATCGCGGGGCTTTTGAGCGCCGCGACCACCTGTGCGATCGCCTGCGAATTCAGATCCCCCATTTCGGTAAGCAACGATTTCAGTTCCGCGAGTTGCTCGTTATATTGATTTCTGACCATATCAGCCAAACCTCCCCGTGATATAATCTTCCGTTCTCCTGTCCCGCGGCTTATCGAAAATCTGATCAGTTTCGCCGAATTCGATGAGATCGCCCAACAGAAAAAACGCGGTCTTGTCGGAAATGCGCGCCGCCTGCTGCATATTGTGCGTGACCATGACGATGGTGTAATTCTGTTTCAGTTCCTGCGCCAAATCTTCGATCTTGGAGGTGGAAATGGGATCGAGAGCGCTCGTCGGTTCGTCCATCAGAATGACTTCGGGTTCGACGGCGAGCGCGCGCGCGATGCAAAGGCGCTGCTGCTGTCCGCCCGAAAGCCCCAGAGCGCTTTTTTTCAGACGATCTTTCAGTTCATCCCAGATGGCTGCCTGCCGCAAAGATTTTTCCACGATCTCGTCCAGCGCCGCCTTTTTTTTCACGCCGTGCGTCTTGGGGCCGTAGGCGACGTTGTCGTACACGCTCATGGGAAACGGGTTGGGTTTCTGGAACACCATGCCCACGCGCTTGCGAAGATCGTTGACGTCCACTTTCCCGTACAGATCTTCGCCGTCGATCAGCACTTCTCCGTAAATTTTGCAGTCGGGCACGAGGTCGTTCATGCGGTTGAGCGATTTCAAAAAGGTGGATTTTCCGCATCCCGACGGACCGATGAACGCGGTGATCTCCTTTTCTTTGATGTCCATATCAATATTTTTCAGCGCATGAAAATTGCCGTAATATAAATTTAATCCCTTTACGTTGAACTTATCCAAGATCAGTACTCCTTTTTGAGTTTTGCGCCGACGAATTCCGCCAACCCGTTGATGACGAGAACGAGCGCGATGAGCACGACGGCCGCCGCCCACGCTTCCTTTTCGTACAGCGCGTTGGTCGCGAGAATATAGACGTGAATGGAGAGCGTTTCGCCGCCCTTTAAAAATCCGCCCGCCACGTTGGTGGCCGTGCCCGCCGTATAGATGAGCGCGGCGGTCTCCCCCACAATTCTGCCAAGGCTTAATATAACGCCCGAGATGATGCCCGACATGGCGGAGGGCAGAATGATCTTGAAGATCGTACGGAGTTTTCCTGCGCCCAGCGCGAAACTGCCTTCGCGGAAAGAATCGGGCACGGCTTTTAACGCCTCTTCCGTGGTGCGCATGACGAGCGGCAGGATCATCAGCGCCATCGTGAGCGCGCCCGAGAGAACGGAAGTGCCCCAACCGAACAACTGTACGAAAAAGAGCATGCCGAAAATGCCGTACACGATGGAAGGGATGCCCGCCAGCGTTTCCGCAGCCATGCGCACGATCTTGACGAACACGTTATTGGATTTCGCGTATTCGACCATAAAGATCGCGGCGAACACGCCGAGCGGCACGGCGACGGCGAGCGCGGTGCCCGCAATGAACAGCGTGTTTAAAAGCGCGGGCAGCATAGATTGGTTTTCGGTGGTATATTCCCATTCGAACAGTCTGGCGGACAGGTTGGGAACGCCCTGTACGAGCGTATAGACGAGCACCCACAAGACTGCGCCCACGGTGATCGCCGCCGCAAGCAGCACCAATACGAGCGCGCCGAGCGAAAAAGGTTTTTTCAGATAGGCGCGCAGTTTATCCGATACGCTCTGCCTGTTGATGGCGACGGCGCCCTGCGGCATTTGCGATGCGGGCAGAATTTTTTCGCGTTCCATAAATACCTCCTTATCTGGACTTTTTGCGGATGAGCGAAACGAGCAGCGTGATGATGAGAATAAATACGAACAGCACGCCCGCCGTGGCGATGAGTGCGCCGCGGTGCAGATCGGTCGCGTAGCCGAGTTCGATGACGATATTCGCCGTCATCGTGCGCACACCGTCGAGTATGCTCGAAGGGAACACCGCCTGATTGCCCGCGATCATGACGACCGCCATCGTTTCGCCGATGACGCGCCCCAGCCCCAGAATGATGGAGGTCATGATGCCCGATTTCGCCGCGGGCACTTCGGTGCGGAAGATCGCGCGTTCCTTGGTCGCGCCCAGCGCGAGCGCGCCCTCGTAATAACTTTTCGGCACGGCGCGGATGGCGTTTTCCGACACGCTGATGATGGTGGGTAAGATCATGATGCCTAAAACGAGGGACGCGGTCAGAATACTCGAGCCCGATCCGCCGAACGTGCGGCGGATGAGCGGGACGATGACTGCCACGCCGAAAAACCCGTACACGATGGAGGGAATGCCCGCCAGAATATTGGTGAGCGGTTTCAGCACCTTGTACGCGGGGCGGGGGCAGTAGCGGGCCATGAATACGGCGGTCAGAAAACCGATGGGTACGCCGATGGCGAGCGCGCCCGCCGTAATGTAGCAGGACCCGACGATCATGGTCGCGATGCCGTAACTCGGATTGCCGTCGGTAGGCGCCCAGTTCCCGTTGAACAGAAAATCGATGATGCCGATCTCGGCGATCGCGGGAAACGCCTGCGCGAAAATGAACACGCAGATCGTCGCCACCGCCGCCACGAATACGACGGCGGAGATAATAAAGACGATCCTCATGATCGTTTCTTTCCATTGGATCTTTACGGCGCGTTTTACGCCTTCCTGTAAGGTTTGTTCCATTTTTTCCTCTCAGAACGCGGCAAAAGCGGGTCTGTACAAAGCCCCGCCAGCCCGATTTATTTTTTGCTTTACGCCTCTACCGACACGCCCACGTCCGACCATTTCGTCGCGACGCCGATATAGATGTTGCAAAGTTGTTCTTTGGTAATATTCGTGATGGGATTCATATTGTTGACGATGACCGCGATGCCGTCGGTCGCCAGCACGACGGATTGCAGCGCCGCGGCCTCGCTCTCTTCCAATTCGCGCGACGCCATGCCCAGATCGTACGTTCCGTTCATCGCACCCGTCATGCCCGCCGTGGAATCGTTGAATTGCAGATCGATCGTCGATTTGGAAACGCCCGACGCCTTGCAGTAACTTTCGACGAGCGCCTGCATCAAAGGATACACCGAGGAGGAACCGTTGACGACCAGTTTTTCCGTAGGCGCCGTAGCGGGTTTCGTGTACGAAGCCGTATTTTCGGGCGCAATGAAATCTTCTCCGTTGATGACCTCCGCCGCTTCCGTACTCGCGATGTATTTCATGAAATCCGCCAGCGTGGGATTGTCGTTGTCCTCTTTGTACGCGAGATTGAAGGGCCTCGAAAGCGTGTAAGAGCCGTTTTTGATGTTGTTTACGGTAGCCGCAGTCCCTTCAAAGGGCACCGCTTTGACGCTGTCGTTGAGCGAACCGAGCGAAATATAAGCGATGGCGCTCGGGTTTTTCTGTACGTTTTGCAGCGCTACCGCGGTAGAATTGGCAACCTGCGCGGTCTTGACCGTCCTGTCCACTTTGTTGCCGTCCTTATCCTTCTGTTGTACGCCCGTCAGTTCGATAAACGCGCCGCGCGTTCCCGAACCGCTCTCGCGGGTGATCACCGTGATCGTGTCCGTCATTTTGTCCTCGCCGCAGCCGACTGCCGCAACGCCTAAAACGCCTACCATTGCGATACTCAGAATCGCAAGCAATATCTTTTTCATTTTTTTCGATCTCCTTGTTCTTTGTAATTCGAGTATAAACCCAAAATGTCTAATCTTTTCGCAAATGTTGTCATAATTTTGTAATAACCTTATTTTACGCAATCGGCATAAAAAAATCCCGACGGGAGATCCCGTCGGGAAAATTCAGTTTTGTTTGTACAATCGGCCCTTGATGAGTTTATACACCACGACCATCAGCACGATGGCGATGATGAGATAAAATAAGAGCGTCGTGAACGCGGGAAACACCGTGCACACGAAAGAGATCAACAGCCCCGCGACCACGTTGCCGGCAAACGCGGCAAGAATGCTCTGCCAGAATTTGAGCCCCGCAAACACCGCGATCGCGGTGCCCGTCCACACGCCCGTCAGCGGTAGCGGCACAGCCACGAACAGAAACACGCCCAGCATTTTATAAAAAGTTTTTTTGCGGGGAGAAGACTGCGCTTTGCCCTCGCTCTCCATTTTTTCCGCCTTTTCACGCACGGAGTGTTCGAAACGCTCGATGAGCCGCTTGAAAAGTTTCGTGCTTTTCAGCCAGCGCACCAAAGGCTCGAGCAAAAATGAAAGCAGGATCGCGACGATCAGCCCGCCCAATATGCCGCATCCGAGCGCCGCGCCGCCCGACAGGGCGTGTTCGCCCCAGAACGCCGTGCTCATGCCGAAGGGGATCGCGCCTTTGAGTTCGATGATCGGCACGATCGATATGAGAACGGTCGCGAGCGCCGCATTATCGCCGAATACGCGCGCGAACAGTTCTTTGATCCATTCGGTGACGCCCGCCGACAGGATATTTCCAAGATCCATAGATTCAGTCTCCGTTGCCGCGCTCTCGTTGCAGCGTTTCCACGATTTTGAGCAAGTCGTTTTCGGCGACGCCCAGCATCTGCGCCTGCTCTTCCGCCTTCGCGTGCGCAATGAATTTCAAAGGCGCGCCCACAAGGCGCAAACTGACGCGTTCCCCTCTCTGCGCGAAAAATTCCGCGACCGCGCCGCCGAACCCGCCCGCCGCGTACGATTCCTCGAAGGTGACGAGTTTTTTATCTTTCAGCCGTTCGAGCATATCTTCGTCCAGCGGCACGACGGTGCGCGCGTTTACGATCCCGAAGGGGATCTTTGCCTTTTCCCGCGCCGAAAGCGCCCTCGCGATCGAACGCGCGCCGCTCGCGAGCACGTAGACGTCTTCCCCCTCTTCAAGCACTTCCCACCTATTTTTCTCAAAATCCGCGCCGCTTATACCGACTTTGCCGATCTTTCCGTTGGGATAACGGAGGGCGACGGGACAATCGAGCGAAAGCGCGTAGGCGAACATGGCCTCCGCCTCGTCGTCGTCCTTGGGCGCGAATACTTTCAGATTGGGGATCGAACGGAGATACGCGGTATCGAACATTCCCTGATGCGTCTTTCCGTCCGCGCCCGACAACCCCGCCCTGTCCACCAGAAAGACGACGGGCAGATTCTGGATACACACGTCGTGAACGATCTGGTCGTACGCGCGCTGTAAAAACGTGGAATATATGCACACGACGGGCTTTAAACCGCCCTTCGCCATGCCCGCCGCCATCGTGACGGCGTAACTTTCGCAGATGCCCGCGTCGAAACAGCGCGCGGGATATTTTTCGGAAAATTCGTTGAGCCCTACCCCGTCGCGCATCGCCGCGCAGACGGCGGTCACCCGTTCGTCTTTTTCCGCCGCGCGGCACAGCATCGCGCTCACGCGCTCGGAAAAGGTATTTTCGCTCACTTTGAGGTCCGCGCCGATGCCGTGATAGAGCGACGGCTGCTGTTCCGCGAGTTCCATGCCGTGCCCCTTTTGCGTGACCACGTGCACGAACGCGGGCTTGTCGAGGTGTTTTATATCCTCGAACACGCGCACGAGTTCGGAAAGATTGTGCCCGTCGAGCGGGCCGATATATTTGAATCCGCAGCGCTCGAAAAACGCGTTTTTATTGAGCAGCCGCTTGATATTTCTCTTGACTTTGCGAAGAGATCTTCCCAGAGCGTTGGTTTCGCGGAAGGTCTTTTCCAGAAACGAATTGAAACGGCGATAGCGCCGTTTCGCCGTCATTTTGCTGACCGCGCTGTACAGCGCGGAGGTGTTTTTGCCGATAGACATGCCGTTATCGTTCAAAATCACGATAAAATTTTTGGGCTTGGATTCCGACGAAAAGAGCGCTTCCAGCGCCAGACCGTTGGAAAGAGAAGCGTCGCCGATAAGGCAGATGACTTTTTCGCTCCCGCCTAAAAGATCTCTCGCATGGCAAAACCCGATGCCCGTCGCCACGCTCGCGCCGCTATGACCCGCGATAAAAGCGTCGTAATCGCTCTCTTCGGGGTCGGGAAAGCCCGAGAGTCCGCCCTTTTGGCGGATGGTCGAAAACCGTTCGGCGCGCCCCGTGACGAGTTTGTGCGCGTAACACTGGTGCCCCACGTCGAAGAGCAGTTTGTCTTTGGGAAAATCGAAGACGAAGTGCAGGGCAAGCGTCAGTTCTACCACGCCGAGATTGGAAGAGAGATGCCCGCCGTTTTTGCGTACGGCGGCGACGATCTCCTCGCGGCAGTCGTCGGCGAGCGCTTCCAGTTGTTTTAAATTGTACGAATGTATCTCTCGGGAAGACACCGCTTGCATAACCCACCTCGACGCTCTCTATTCTATGAGAGCGCGGCACGAAAATATGCCGCCTGCAAATCTATTGAACTTTAACATTGTACCCAAATTCGCGGCGTTTGTCAAGCCTATCCCCTTTTCGCGGCGCGCGCGCTTGTGTTTTTCACATACTTTTGTTATAATGTTAACAAAACCTTGGAGATTTTTATGCCGTACAGCGTCTATTTGAAAAAGAACGAGGAAAAACGCCTGCTGAGAGGGCACAGTTGGGTGTATGCCAACGAAGTCGCGCGCATCGAGGGCAAGGACAAGAACGGCGCCCTCGCCGCCGTCTATGCAAGCGACGGGCGCTATATCGGAAAGGGCTATCTCAACCACCTTTCCAAAATTTTGGTGCGTATCTTTATCCGCGACGGGCGGGAGGACGACGAGACGCTGTACCGCGAACGCATCGCGGAGGCGGACGCCGCGCGGAGGCGGTTGATTTCCGACGACTGCTACCGCATGGTATTTGCCGAGGCGGACGATCTGCCCGCGCTCATCATCGACCGCTACGGCGACGTTTTGGTGCTACAATGCCTTTCTTTGGGCATTTCGCTCAAAAGAGAGATGATCGTGCGCGTTTTGAACGATTTGTTCCGCCCGCGCGGCATTTACGAGCGGGGCGACGTGGCGGTGCGCGCCAAAGAGGGTCTGCCCTTGGAAAGCGGCGTGCTTTCCGGCGAAGTGCCGGACAAAGTTCAGATCCGCGAAAACGGGCTGATCATGTCCGTAGACGTGAAAAACGGGCAGAAAACGGGATATTTTCTCGACCAGAAAGAAAATCGGTCCGCCGCGCGGCGCTACTGCAAGGACGCGCGCGTGCTCGATTGTTTCTGCAACAGCGGCGGATTTTCCTTAAACGCCGCGACGGTCGCGAAAGAGGTCACGGCGCTGGATATTTCCGAATTTGCGCTCGCAAACATGCGGGAAAACGCCGCGCTGAATCAGTTTACCAATATCCGCACGCAGTGCGCCGACGTGTTCGAGGCGCTGCGCGCTTATAAGGCGGAGGGAAAAAAGTTCGACTGCATCGTGCTCGACCCGCCCGCATTCTGCAAGAGCGCGGCCGAGGTCAGGGACGCCTGCCGAGGCTATAAGGATATCAACCTGCTCGCCATGAAACTCGTAGAGCGGGGCGGATACCTCATTACGTGCTCGTGTTCGCACTATATGACGCTGCCCCTCTTCGAAAATATGCTTGCGGACGCTGCCGCGGCGAGCGGGCGCAGGGTAAAAATGCTGGAAGTCAAGATACAGGCGCCAGACCACCCCTCTCTTTTATGCGCGGAGGAGACCATGTATCTCAAATATTTCGTATTGCAGATCCTGTAATCAAAAAAAGACTGTGCGGCGCACAGTCTTTTTTATTTGGAAAACGCGTAAAATCCCGCGCGTTCGTAGTGGTCGAGCAATAAATTCGCGCGGCAGGTCGTCGCGCGAAGCGCCACGGCGGTATCCGCGCCCGCTAAAACGACGTTGACGAGGGCAAAGAGCAAAAGGCAAATATTTTTCAACGCCACCGAAAGCGCCGCAGGCACGATCCCCAGCAAAAGCCAGGGAAAAAGCGCGCCGACGAGGTATTTCCCGCGCTGCATGGGTGCGGAACACGCGCAGTAGGGCGTGCACGTACGGCGATCGAATCCCAACCGCACGCAGCGCAACGAACGGTTGACCGCCGCCCAGCCCAGCGCGTGCAGAAGTTCGTGCACGGGCACGCTACAAACGATCCCCGCCGCGAGCATGACCCAGCCCAGCCAGACCGATGCAACCGAGCGCGCAAGTATGGCGTACAGCGCGACAAAGAGCGCCGAAACGGGCAGTACCGTTGCGAGCATCGCCGCCCCGCCCGCGCCCGAAAAGGTGCGATCGCGCGCCGTATACCCCTGCGCTTGCAGAGATTCACAGGTATTTTCGAAACGCTCTTGGGGGCTCATTCTTCGAAAATGGGCGTGGAAAGATACCGATCGCCCGAATCGGGCAGCAGCACGACGATCGTTTTGCCGGCATTTTCCTGCCGCGCCGCCAGATCGCACGCCGCTTTCAGCGCCGCGCCCGACGATATGCCGACCAACAGCCCCTCGCGCTTTGCAATGAGTTTTGCGAAAGCGAACGCATCCTCGTCGGCGATCTGCGCGATCTCGTCATAAATTTTCGTATTGAGCGCTTTGGGAACGAATCCCGCGCCGATCCCCTGCAATTTATGCGGGCCCGCCGCGCCGCCGCCGAGCACCGCGGAATTGACAGGCTCCACCGCCACCACGCGCAGGGTCGGTTTCTGCGATTTCAGATATTCGCCCACGCCCGTAACGGTGCCGCCCGTACCCACGCCCGCCACGAAAATATCCACCGTGCCCTCGCTGTCGTTCCAGATCTCGGGGCCCGTTGTTTCACGGTGAACGGCGGGATTTGCGGGATTTTCAAACTGCGAAGGAATAAAACTGTCGCGATACTGTGCGGCAAGTTCCGAAGCCTTTTCGATCGCGCCGCGCATGCCCTTGGCGCCCTCGGTCAGCACGATCTCCGCGCCGTACGCTTTTAAAAGTTTGCGCCGCTCCACGCTCATCGTTTCGGGCATAGTGAGAATGAGCCGATATCCCCGGACCGCGCAGATCGCCGCGAGTCCGATGCCCGTATTTCCGCTCGTCGGCTCGATAACGACCGTCCCCGCTTTCACCGCGCCGCGTTTTTCCGCCTCCGCGAGCATGGAATACGCCGCGCGGTCTTTCACGCTGCCGGACGGATTGAAATATTCGATTTTTGCAAGCAAACGCGCCTTTAAGCGCAATTCCTTTTGTATGTTTTCAAGCGCCACCAGGGGCGTTTTTCCGATCAGTTGGGTGATATTCCGATAAATCATGCGATGACCTCCTCTTTCTATTATATCATATTACCCGCGCGTTGACAATCATGCGCGCGAAATTGCGCCGAACGCGGCATCGAGATCTGCCAGAATGTCGTCGATATGTTCGATCCCCACCGATAGGCGCACGGTCGCGTCGGTGATTCCCGCAGCGCGGCGCTCTTTTTCGTTCATCTGCGAATGCGTGGTCGACGCGGGGTGAATGACCAGTGATTTGCTGTCCGCCACGTTCGCAAGCAGGGAAAACAATTTGAGCGAGTCGATGAACTTGCGCGCCTTTTTGCCGCCGCCCGCCATCTCGAACGTAAAAATACTCGCCCCGCCCTGCGGGAAATATTTGCGGTAAAGCGCGTTGTCCCGCCGCTCGGGGTTGGCGGGATGGTCGACGAACGCGACTTCTCGCCGCGAACGGAGAAAGTCCACCACTTTCAGCGCGTTTCCGACGTGGCGCTCCACGCGCAGGGAGAGAGATTCCAGCCCCTGCAAAAAGAGAAAAGCGTGAAAGGGACTGAGCGTCGCGCCCGTATCCCGCAAAAGCGCCGCCCGCATTTTTACGATATACGCGAGACCGCCCGCGGCGTCTGTAAATACCGCCCCGTGATAGGAGGGATTGGGGCGGGAAAGCGCGGGGAAATTACCGTTGTTCCAATCGAACTTGCCGCCGTCCACCACGACGCCGCCGAGCGCCGCGCCGTGACCGCCGATGAATTTGGTCGCGGAATGCACCACGATATCCGCGCCGTGCTCTAAGGGGCGGAACAGATACGGCGTGGCAAAGGTATTGTCCGCGATGAGCGGCACGCCGTGCCTATGGGCGATTTCCGAGATCTTTTCCACGTCCGCAACGCTGCTGTGCGGATTGCCCAGCGTTTCGATAAATATCGCTTTGGTATTGTCTTTCATCGCCCGTTCGTACGCTTCGGGCGTGTTTTCGCAAAAATCCGTCTGTATACCGAACTCCGCGAGCGTATGCGCAAACAAGTTATAGGTGCCGCCGTACACATCGGCGGAGCAGACCAGACGATCGCCCGCGCGCAGAATGTTCTGCACCGCGTAGGTGACCGCCGCCGCGCCGCTCGCGAGCGAAAGCGCGGCCTTGCCCCCTTCCAGCGCCGCGATCCGCCTTTCGAACGCGTCGTTGGTGGGATTGGTCAGCCGCCCGTAAATGTTGCCGCTCTCTTTGAGCGCAAAGCGCGCCTCAGCGCTGTCGCAGTCGCCGAACACGAAAGACGTGCTCGCATAAATGGGCACGGCGCGCGCGCCGGTTGCGGGATCGGGCTGTTCCTGCCCCGCGTGCACCTGCAATGTTTCAAAACGATAACTCATGTTTACTCCTGTTTTCCTATCATAAATATAGGAATAAAATATAAAATTTTTACGGCAAAAATTCGCCCGTGACGAGGGCGGAAAGGGAAACGGAATCGCAAAATCCGGCGATATGCCGATCGAGAGCGCGCCAGAACGGTAGCGTTTTACAGCCCGCCGCGCGCGGACAGGGATTGACGGGCGCGGACAAGCACGCGACCGTAGCGAGAGAGCCTTCGCCCGCGCGCAGGATATCGCCCGCGGTGATGGCATCGGCGCTTTTCGAAAGCACGTAACCGCCCGTTTTGCCGCGGCGGCTGACGAGCAGCCCTGCGCGGGAAAGCGCGCCGACGATGGCCTCGGCATATTTGACGGAGATCTCTTGCCGCGCGGCAAGTTCGTTTACGCTCGTGATTTGCGGCTCGTGCTCGGCTATATCTATCATAATTCGCAGCGCGTAGCGCCCTTTTGTGGAAATCTTCATGACCGCTCCTTTGTTTTGCATGATTATACCACACATTGATTTGCCGCGCAAGCATTTTGCAGTATATTCTATAAATTTTATAGGAATTAAAGACAGGAAAACAGGCGCGCGGCCATAGCCGGGCGCCTGATCTCCTTTATCATAAAATTCCGGAAAGACTTTTCCGTACAGACCGGAACTTTATTGGAAAATTGAGGGCTGTATGTTTGCACACACAGCCCTGTATTACGAATTTCATTGGCGCAGGTTATTCCAAAAGTTATCCTTTTTTCCGATCCTGACTTACTCTCTTTAATCTTTTTTGGCTCACGCCGATTAAAACAGGATCTATAGGATATTTTCTTTTTTTTACCCTTTGCCGCGCACGGTTCCCGGATCTTCTAAATCTGACACTCCTTTCCGACTTTTACCCCTGCGCTTCCGGCCTCGCGACTTGCTACGCTTTAACGCTTCCGTAATTTTCTTCCCTGACTGTCGGGAACTTCCGTGCTATGAAATTCGTTTGCAAAAGAGTATTTCTCCCTTTTGTGTTTTTATTATACCACACATTCAAAATTTGTCAATAGGTTATTTGAAAATTTTTATAATTTTTTGTGAATTACAAAAGTTTGGTATCGTAGTTTTCGATATAACTGTTTAAAATCGGAAAATCCGTAGGCGTAATGATATTGAGCACTTTTTCGCCGAACGCGCCGTTTTCGGTGATTATTACTGCGTTCACGTGCTTTTTGGCTTCAAACGCCTGAAACACTTCGAAGATATTGGCGTCCTTTCCCATAAACCGATAGTTTCCCAATTCGGTTTCGTCCAGAATATCGCCGCAGCGGGTATCGTTGAGATACGCGGCGATGTCCGCCCCGTTTTGCGATAACTCGAACAGTTTTCCCATTAAGGTATAAGGATTGAGGATCCCCGCCAGTTTTCCGTCGCGGTAGACGGGCAGGCTCTTTCTCCGTCCCTCCGAAAATTTTGCGAACGCCTCGGCGAGAGAACTGTCTGCGAACACGTGCACGATGCGCTTGACTTTGAAAGCGTCCATCACGCGCGGCGGCGTACAGATTTGTTTTTCGATGGCGGCGATGGATTCCACCACCTCGTCGCACGGATTGGCGATAAACTGATCGCCGCGCATGGTGCGGTGCACGATGGCGTTGCGGAGTTTCCCGTAATCGGTCAGTTCCGCGGCGTATCGGCGCACCGTCAGGTTCTGATCCGAACACCGTTTGACAAGATCCGTGAAATTCTGCGTGGGCTTGGCGCGGTACATCAGTTTCAACTGCGCCTCGATACGGTTGTAACTGTTGATAAACTTGAGTGCATTGGCGTATTCCATGCCTGTATTATATCATTTCGCCGACCCCGCGTCAAGAGCAATCGAAAAAGAACCGCGGCTTGCGCCGCGGCCCTTTCGTGGGGGACGAAATTATTCGATTTCGATGCGTTTTTTCTCTTCGAGTTTTTTCGGCTGCTCCTGGGGGATCGTTACGGTAAGGATCCCGTCGCTGTACGAGGCTTTGATCGTCTTTTCGTCGATGTCGCCCACATAAAAACTGCGCGAACAGGTACCGTAGCAGCGTTCCCTTCTCAGATAACGCCCTTTTTCATCCTTTTCTTCTTTCTCTTCCTTTCTCTCCGCACGGACAGTCAGATAACCGTCGTCCATGCTTACGTCGATATCTTCTTTGCGGAATCCGGGAAGATCCACGTCAAGAATATAATTGCCGTCCTTTTCGCGGATATCCGTTTTCAGTTCGCTGGTTTCGAAAGGATTGAAGAATAATTTGTCCCAATCCTCAAACAGATTGTTGCCGAAACGATTGCGGTTCGTAATTGCGTATTTCATAAAACATTCTCCTTTCCCTTTCTCGGGGATAATAGTTATGATTTAGCAATTTATTTATAAGAGTGTTAGCACTCTCATTTCTTAATTGCTAATTCATATTATACTCGATTTTAAAAATTTGTCAACGGTTTTATATAAAATATTTAAAATTTTTTTAAGAACTTAAAAAAAGAGCGCGCCGCTTGATTTTCGCGGCGCGTTATGGTACACTTGAACAATGGAAGAAAATAAATTACAGACTTTGCAGACCGCTCCCGACGCGAAAACGCGGGAGCGGTACGGAAAATTTGCAGGATATCTGAGCATCGGGTTCAACGTGCTGCTCGCGGCGGGAAAGATCGCGGCGGGTGCCGTGTCCGGCGTGCTGTCCGTACTTGCGGACGGGCTGAACAACCTGACCGACTGCGGCAGCAACGCGGTATCCGTCATCGGCTTCAAAATGGCGGGAAAGCCCGCGGATAAAGAGCATCCTTTCGGGCATCAGCGCGCGGAATACGTCGCTTCGATGGTGATTTCGCTGATCATTTTAGTCGTCGCCGTGGAATTGGCGATCTCTTCGGTGGAAAAGATACTCTCCCCCGAAACTGGCGAGTTTTCCGTTCTGACGCTCGTCATTCTGATCGTGTCCGTGCTCGTCAAACTGGGAATGTTCGTGTTCAATCGGCGGTTGGGGCGAAAAATCTCCTCCGAAACCCTGAAAGCAACGGCAACCGACAGCATTTCCGATGCAATCGCCACGACCGCTGTGCTCGTTTCCCTTTTGATCTCACACTACACGAAAATCGATCTCGACGGTTATATGGGCGTTCTGGTCGCGCTGTTCATTGCGTTTGCGGGCGTTTCCATACTAAAAGATACGATCAGCCGCCTTTTGGGAAAAGCGCCAGACGCGGACGTCGTCAAGAAGATCGAGGAACGCATCCTGGCGTTCGATGGCGTGCACGGGCTGCACGACCTGACCGTTCACAATTACGGCGAATGCAAAATGTATGCGACCGTACACGTAGAAGTGGATTCTCATATGCCTATCATGGCGGCGCACGATCTGGCGGACAACATCGAGCATGAATTTACAGAACACACCGATATTTTGCTGACCGTACATATCGATCCCCTCGTATTCGACGATCCGAAGATCAATCTTTATCGCGGAGAGATAGAGCGCATCGTGCGGGACATAGACGGACGGTTCCGCGTGCATGACTTCCGCATGGTGGGCGGCGAAACGCACGCAAATCTCGTTTTTGACCTTGCCGTTCCTTTCGACAACAAACTCAGCGAAGAAACGATCATGCAGACCGTCAAAGACCGCATATCCCTTTTAGGGGAAAACCTCGGCGTCGTGATGACGCTGGAACGACAGAATATAAACGAATAAAAAGGCGGAATGAAAATTTATTTTTTATTATTATTGTTTGTTCGAACTCCAATAATACACAGTACGATACCAACACTTGGCATAAGAATCGTTAATACCATCGGAATATAGGAATCGGAAATTATGCAAATAACGGCCGCTACGATGCCGACCAGAATGAAAGCAATTCCTAATAGCATATATTTGAGAAATTTTTCCATGATAAATCTCCTTATTTAGATTGTATCACCTAACATGAATATGTCAATACTTTTTATTGAAATTGCAACAACAAAAAAGACACTCCGTATAGAGTGTCTTTTTCAATTAGATGCGGCAACTACCTATCCTTCCGGGGTAATGAAACCCAAGTACTTTCGGCGTAGGAGAGCTTAACTTCTGTGTTCGGTATGAGAACAGGTGGATCCTCTCCGCTATCGTCACCGCAATGGCTATATAAACCGCTTATCGCGGTATACATACACGGCTCTGTCCGCTCCGTTTATCCCCCGTTGCGGACATTCTTTTTCTCAATCTGCCTGTTTTCCCAAGCAAACTGACAACTACACAGCAATATTCTTTCCATAGCACTTTCGGCAAGGCTCGTAAAAATTGTTCTTTCTTTGTATATTTAAGGATTGTATTACGCCTTTTCTCATTTTATTGAGATCAAGCCCTCGACCTATTAGTATCGGTCAGCTGCATGCATTGCTGCACTTCCACCTCCGACCTATCAACCTTGTTGTCTTCAAGGGGTCTTACTACCTTACGATATGGGATATCTTATCTTGAGGTGAGTTTCACGCTTAGATGCTTTCAGCGTTTATCTCATCCGCACTTCGCTACCCTGCTATGCCGCTGGCGCGACAACAGGTGCACAATAGGTGCGTTCATCCCGGTCCTCTCGTACTAAGGACAGCTCTCTTCAAATTTCCAACGCCCACGACAGATAGGGACCAAACTGTCTCACGACGTTTTGAACCCAGCTCGCGTGCCACTTTAATCGGCGAACAGCCGAACCCTTGGGACCTGCTTCAGCCCCAGGATGTGACGAGCCGACATCGAGGTGCCAAACCTCCCCGTCGATGTGAACTCTTGGGGGAGATAAGCCTGTTATCCCCGAGGTAACTTTTATCCGTTAAGCGACGGCAATTCCATTCTCTACCGCCTGATCACTAAGCCCTGCTTTCGCATCTGTTCGACATGTCTGTCTCACAGTTAAGCTCCCTTCTGCCTTTACACTCTTCGCATGATTTCCAACCATGCTGAGGGAACCTTTGGGCGCCTCCGTTACTCTTTAGGAGGCGACCGCCCCAGTCAAACTGCCCACCTGACAATGTCCCCACACCGGTTTCACGGTTGCAGGTTAGAATCCCAACAATTAAAGGGTGGTATCCCAACGTCGGCTCCGCATTCCCTGACGAGAATGTTTCTTAGCCTCCCACCTATCCTGTACATCAATGGTCGTGATTCAATATCAAGTTACAGTAAAGCTCTACGGGGTCTTTCCGTCCAGTCGCGGGTTAATACGCATCTTCACGTATACTACAATTTCGCCGGGCCCACTGTTGAGACAGTGCCCAAGTCGTTACGCCATTCGTGCGGGTCGGAACTTACCCGACAAGGAATTTCGCTACCTTAGGACCGTTAT
>ERZ1106923.36-NODE-36-length-66312-cov-17.519070_pt1 | contig 66312 bp, 115 predicted proteins | sample MGYA00403657_ERZ1106923 | MGnify/ENA primary metagenome ERZ1106923 (study PRJEB35170, sample SAMEA104062425) | human gut metagenome | biome: human gut; feature: human-associated habitat; material: faeces | place: Denmark | collected 2012-06-19 ...
GCCATTGTGCGGTCAAGAAGAAAAGAATCTGTGAGTGGCTTGATCTTTGAAGGAGTGTCCGCGCCTTTCGACGATTCCCCGCTGTCTCGGTAATGGGGGTTTCAAGAATCGCCCATATCTCGACAACGAGGGCGGAAAAGGAACAGCCGCGTGTACAACAAGCACAGCCACAATAAATGCACTTCACACGCTTGAAAAATACTCAGTCTAAGACAGGAAGCAAATGAGCTCCGGCAGTAAAGATAGTCTTATGGAGGTCCACATGCAGTGCGTCGCTGAAAAGGAGATAGAAGTACTTCAATGTCTTTCCCGAGAAGGTACTGGGCGTTTCATCCCCAAGATCAGACTTCGGATTGTTCACGTTCTCGAACACCGCGAATCCGCCCTCCGTCTTGCACTCCTTCACGATCGTCTGGAAGACATCCCAAGCCCACTCTCTACTCCATAAATCCCCCCGATTGCTCCCACATGTAGATCGGATCGTTGGTCGCCTTGAACACGTGATACAACGCCTCCGCGAACTCTCCACGAAGCCTGTACCGCGCGCCCTCTCCATTGGCCTCGAAGTCCTTCTCCTCGGAGAAGAACATGCGATCCGCCGCCAGCCCCGAAGGCTTCTCCTTGAACATGCGATAACACGTATAACTACAGCTCACGGCACCACGACAAGCACACATCAACGCGCGCGCCTTCTTCACCGTGCTCTTGTCGGCGCGGGAGTAGGGAGACACCATCGACTGGAGCGCGTACAGCGAGGCGAGCGAGCACGACTGCTGCTCCATCTCGGGATAGAACTGGTTCCCCACGATCGACCCGACGTACGTGTATCCGCCGTGGAAGCTGGTGCGCAGCAGCCACTTGTCCACGCCCTTCAGGAACGCGTCGAACGCCCGCTTCAATCGCTACGCCTCACACACGCCTCGCGCACCCACCATGTCCGTGTTGCCGCTCTGGATGAAGCTCTTGAGAATGGAGGCGTAGAACACGCCCGTCGTCTCGCCCACACTGTACTCCTTCTTCGTGATCACGCCGTACGTGCGCGACAACTGCCGTTAAGTCGCTCTCGGCGCCCACACAAGGATATGCTATCGGGGAAGAGTCCGTCCATCGACTCCAGACCGAAGAACGCGTCGAACAGCGAGGACGCCGCCTTCGCGTACTTCGTGTTGTATGTCAGCTTCGACAGGTGTCTAGCCCTCACGCCACGTCGCCACGATTACTGGAACTCCAAAAACATGCACCCGATTTCGGACAGGAACACCTTGCCCTTGCCCTGCTCCGCCTTGTTGAGGTACGGCACCACCATCGGCTATCCCTCACTCTCCTCGCTCTCGCCTACCGCTGGGAACACGCTCGTCTTGTCGAAGGCTTGGAGGAGCAGTTCGCCCACCTCCGTGGCGCGCTCGAGCAGCACCACCTCCTTCGTCATCTCGTACGCGCTCAGCAGTCCGCCGAGCACGTGCACGCTGTACTCGTACACGCTCACCTCGTCCTTGCTGTCCAGCGCGAAGTCGTTCTTGATCCACTCCAGTGCCTCGGCGTACTCCTTCGTCATGTTCATCAGCAGAAGTGTGTCCAGACTGTCGATCAGCGTCGTGCCCACGTGCCCGTTGTTGTTCATGCCCTTCTTGGAGAGGGGAAGGATCTCGTCGTCGCCCCACGCGTAGGTCTTGTAACTAGGGGTCACACGCGACGCGCACGACTACGCGGACCAGAAGGACTGCATCGCCTCCACTACCTTCTCCGTGCGGTTCTTGTTCAGCTCCGCCCAGTCGTTCTTCACGCGCTCGGGCAGCACGAAGTGATACCCACCACTCTTCAGGAACTGCGGCGACTTCTTCGTCAGCGACAGCTGGAACAGCTCCAGGTCGTTCATCTTCTTCAGGTAGCGCCGCACGCTCTTGCTGTCTGCGCGTCACTCACCTCCACCGTACTCACCATCGATCATCACGATCATGTTGCCCTCGAAGTCCTTCATCGGCTTGTTCGCCACCAGCGGCGCCTCGCTCACCACGTCGACGTGCTTCTCCGCTCGGCGTCGGCGCTGCACCTGGACGCTCTCCTCGTCCTCCTCGCTCACGTCGCCCATCTGCGCGCGATCCTCCTTCTACGCCTCACACTCGCCCCACACCCAAACCATCTTCTTCAGCGCTCGCTCCGTCTCCTCCTTGTCGATCTCCGCCATCGCCACCGGCTTGCTCTCCGTCTCGTCCTTCACCTCCATCTTCTCTCGGTGAAGACTCACCACCAGGATGATGTCGTCCAGCGTCTCGCGCGAGATCGACCGCGTGTAGCTCAGGCGGTTGATCGTCTTCTCCGACAGCGCCGAACCGAACAACTACGCGTGAGAGCGAGTGAGCGAATCGACGGTGATGGAGGACAGGTCGCCGACGAACGGGTTGATGCCCGAGGCGTCGCTGCCGACCGTGAGAGAGCCCTGGCGCGCCACGTTGTTGCTCGTGCGCAGGAAGGAAGTGATCTTCTTGTCCTGGTACACGCCATTCAGGTAGAACAGGATCTCCGTCTTGCACACGCCCGTGCTGTCGCTGCACTCTAGTCATGACGGGGATGGCAAAACGCGACCCAGGTCGTGGAAGACGATGGCGATGTGATTCCAGCGAGTGGCGCTACGGGTCGCTTCGCACGCCCACACCTACCTCTCGCTCACTTCGACGGTGAACGAATCGCACGGCTTCTGCTCACTCTGATACCTGACGGTCAAAAGGCTAGGATGAAGGCCGCAAGCAATACGTACGTATCGGCGCTCTCCGTCACTTCTAAAGCGATGGAAAAACCACGCGAGTTGGTCATGCAACGCCCACAGCACGGAGCCTCGAACGACGAGAGGACGGTTCGCTTCCCCTTCTTGATCACGTCCTTCATCCGCACCCAGAATGCGACCTACACCTCACGCAGGAGAAACTGCCTCACAGTATGAATCCGATTGTTCTCCTTCATGACGACGTTCATGTTGTGCGACCCGTCAAAAGAGACGCCTCTCCTACACGATGACGCTTCGGATGTGCGGACTACGTGGGGTACGTCGAGAGGACTGCTCGAATGTCTATGGTGTTTCTCTGCGGCGCCTTCGACTCCGAATAGCTAGAGATAAGCCTCCAGACCCAGGAGCCACCTCGTTGAGGAAAACTCGGTGTTTACTTCCGTGAAGAACACGATATAGAGCAAGGAGCAGATTCCCACAACAATGAAAACAAAGAACACAACAGCGAATATGAGAATCGCCTTTTCAACGGGATTACGTCTTCTTCGATTGCCTGTTCCGTAACTCTCCTCTCTCTCATCGTCCTACGGTGTTGAGACTTCGACTGCATTGAATCCTGTGGTTTTCTGCGAGAATGCAACTATCGCGCAAAAACGGCTCGATTTCCGGATTCTTACAAGAAACAAGCGGGAAGAAAAGAGTACAAGAGAAAGACACAGAGGGGAGATCACAACACAGCCGGGCACGAATCGCACTGAAACGCTTAATGAGAGTTCCTCATGAGATGCTCAATTCGGTTCACGATTTCGCAGCAGTCGGAGACGTTCGTCGTCTCGAACCGAAGCTTCAGCGTCCGATCTACGCATGATCCCGCTCAAGAACGCCCACAATCCATATCCTGCTGTGATTCGTAGTCCGAATCGTCCGAGTCGTAATCGTCGTCCTCGTATTTCAGCTCAAACCCGTCCGGGGGGTTGTGGAGAGGAATGATCGCGATGATGTTGGAAATGAAGATCGTCGTCTGGTTGGACGCGCAGCACCCTCCACAGCGCGACAGCGACGCCAGCGGATACACGAAGACCTCGTCGCGGTCGATGGCGAAGATCCGCTTTCTCCGCTTCCCCTTGGAGGTGATCTTCACGACGGGCCACTCCTTGTACTTGCCCGCCTCGAAGTTCGTGAACATGTACGTCGTCAGATCCACGCCCTCGTCGTAGGCGCTGGTGTCCGTGTTGTAGGAGTACGTGGGACACGAGGCGATTCGCGGCCCGTCATAGAAGTGTTCTACGCATGACGAAGACACCACACCACCACTCAGCCGAATGCGGAACGAGGTCACGTCCATGTCGCATAGACGCGTATTCTCATTCACCACGTCACTCATCATCTTCAGACGCTCCTTGTCCTCCGGCGCCACCGTCAGCTCGTACACGCGACCGGGGTAGAGTAGGTGCCGTGCCTCGTTCAGCAGCTGGCGGCAGGTGGACGTGGCGGGCATGGTCAGGTTGAACACCTTCTCGTCGAACATCAGGCGGATGTCGACGTTCTGGTCCATCGACGTGGGCGTCGTCGCTACCCGTCAGTCACAGCACTCTCCACTACACCGCGGCTGGTAGTCGGGAACAGGAACCAGGCAGAACCCCTGCGACTCGTCTTCGAGGAAGTTGGTGATGATGCCGCCTCGCTCCAACGCTGCTCCTCACACACCACCACCACTCCTACCCGGGAAGTCCATGTCGCACTCTCCGTCGCCCACCGCCATTCGCAGCTCGTACGCCATGCTGTCCGTCAGCAGCGTCATCGCCTCCACGCCCTTGATGTCGTCCACGCGGATCGTCGGCACGCACTCCTCCTTCCGACTGCCTCGATCGCCGTATCGCGACTCGAACCGCTCCGCGTCCAGGAACTCGTTCAGTCCCTCCATACCATCGCTAATGCCGTCGTGGATTCCGTCGTGGATGCCATTATGAGGTGGGGAGAGAGGAACGTCCTCCAGAGGCGGCGAATGGGCTTCGGGCGATTTGACCTTCTCCTTCTCGTGGAGACTCTTCTCCGCAGCTTCCTTCCGCTCCTGGTACGTCTTCTGGAACGCGGCGGCGAGGGCGTTCGACTTGCGAATCGTCATTTCGATCGTATCTTGAACTGTGGCGTCCTTCTTCACAATCACGAAGAGCGGCTTCTTGTTCGGGAGATACACTTTGATCCGAATGGTTGTGTCGTTGGGAACGTACTTGTCCGCATCGTAGAGAATCTCGTCGTCCTCTTCGAGACACTTGGTCAGCGGACCCCTACACATCACCTCTATTCAACACGATCCAACTCAAAACTGCCGTTCATTGGATTCACCTCCTTCTTCTCCTCCCTCTGTTCCGAAGCAGAATCCACGCTGCCCATTCTCTTCAATGCACTGGATGACGTAGTGGTCGTCTTCTATTGAATAACACACGGAAACGAACAAAGCACTGCATCGGAAGAAGGAACCGTTCCGGTGTTGTGAACGCCTGACGATATGTCTGTGGCCGTGTGATTCGACGGTCGTTCCTGAGGATTCGCATCTCCTGCCACAGCAATCCCTCCTAACGCCATCGGATCTTCTTGTTCCGTTTTGGATTCCGTGTACTCAATTTCCCCACTATGCCTCATTCGTATGGCGCATCGCTCACTCCGAATCGGGCATACTCATACAATCCGAGCATTCGAATGCAGGTCTATCGATACTCCCGATTCGCAGCATCTTCACGATACGAAACTTGCTGTAGAGATCATCTAAGTCACAAAGCTGCATCTCTACCTATGTGCTAGGACAACTCTATCCCCTCATCCACCACACTACAAATATACTTGCAACTCCACTCCAAAACCTCAATCTGTGGCGAAATCGATCCTTTTTCGCTCAACCGAAATACCTCTGAATTCCGGAATAGACTCACAGAGAGTGTGTCAAACAACCGAGATGCAGATAAACACAATGCGTATGAGACAAACACAACACGCTATTTGTTTTCCATTTCATGCGAATACTCCCCCTTCTTCATCCGTTTCACCACCGTGTTCATGCTCATTGTTGCGTTGAACGCCTCCAGCTTTCTGTCCACAGAATTGTCATAACTGAACAGCAGCTTGTTCTCGATGCACGACAGCTCGACTAGAAATCATTCATGTGTTCCATATCCACTTTCAATGTCCAGAAGCGCCTCAATGGTTTCATTGCAGTAGTCCTTCCACGTCGTTGAGAAATGACGACTACACGTCACAGCAATCGCCAAATCCCACATGTCTGACACGGTTTCATCGAAGTGCTCATTCTGCTGCTGTTGCTCCGATGACAGTGGCGTCTGCGCTTCCTAACCATGAGTGATGCAACACGGTATCGACGGTGACTGTTTCCATGATGTCCCGATTGTCCTGTCGTTGCTTCTCCAGCTTTTCCTCCACCTCGCTCTGAATTACCTTCACGAGAGAAGGCGGATTCTCCACCGTCTTCTTTGGAGGCGGCGGGGGCATGGCGCTATCGAAATCCGCGCCCTTATCCAGTTTCAATCGTTTCTCCGGCGCGGCTACTTTGACAGGGAACGCGTTGCTCACGACTTTCGGAGTGGATTCATCCTTCGGTAATCGGAAGAAGGACGGCTTGCCCGATTCTACGCTATCACTTCCACTTCGTCACACCACTGCCGGACTGCTTTTTATCGGAGGAAAAGTTGAAGGTGAAGGGTTTGGCTGTTTCTCCCTTTCTTGCGGATTATTCCAAGCGGCATCGTCTACTTTCCAAAGAACGACATGTGAAACAAAGAATGAGCACATCTTCCCAATTGGAGGGAAACATCAACTACTCTCCATTTGCTTTCTCTCTCGCTTCTTGCTCTTCCTGTGCTGGCCCGCGTTCTCGGATGTCAGATTGTCGTCCACATCCAGACCCTTCTCTTTGAGCCCTTTCAGAATGGACACGCACTCCTCCCCAATCCCGTACACGGAGCCCAGCGTCTCCCAGTCGTGCGCGTTGTGCACCGTCGTCCCTTCCGGCGTGGTCTGGTGGTTGCCCTCGGTGATGACCCTGAAGGCGGTGTACTTGACGTTGGCGAAGCAGTTGTTGAACTCGGCGGAAAGGCGGACGAACTCGCGGTTTGAGTCCTCGTAGTTCACCTCCTCTTCCTTGAAAACGCCCATGTTGAGAATCGCGCCTCTCCCTATCATCAGCCCCACGTTGGGGTAGCGCTCGTGCAGCGACTTCACGTCCTTCTCCGTGAACACGTCGCCGTTGTAGCAGATGGGGACGTTGGGAGCATACTCCTTCATGGCTTTGAGGATGACGGGGAAGAGCTCCGCATGACACGGGACGCGAGGACGGTCGTCTGTGTAGCGAAGATGGAGTGTGATGGCTGATGCGCCCGAATCGACGAGATGCTTCATGAAATCGATCTACGCCTCACAGCTGCAACGGGATCACACTGTCTTCTCCACAGGACCGTCGAGCAGTCGTATCTTGCAAGAAACGGGAAGAGAAATGGAGGAGGACAGTGTTTTGACGATCTATGTCTCACGCAGCATACGCACATAAACGGCACACGCAACCTCGGGAGTCTTCAAGAGTGCCGAGCCCATATTGCCCTGGACCGAGAATTGCTTGGGACAGCCCATGTTGATATCGATGGCAGAAACATCCTGTTCTCTATCGCTCAATTCCTGTGCTCACCCCGTACACGATTTTGGCGGCTTGGACGGCGAGTTCTGGCGTGGGAACGCCCAGCTGGAGAACGAGGTGATCCTTTTCGTCCTCCGTCGTCTGGAACACGAGGGAGTTCTTGTTGTCGTAATATTCGATGGTTCCCAAAACAGCTACAATGAAGAAGGCGCGAAGTACGTACAGTTCACTTTCCTCTTGCATGTCACCAGTCGCATCGCAACGATCTCTTCCGAGAACACGGTGTTGCAGCCGTTTTTGCGGCACAGCACGCGAAACGGATAACTATTCTACCCATCTGTGAGCACACTCCGGCACTAGAAATATACCCTACCATACGGACCATGGGAGCAAGCATGAGTGTATTCACATACAAACGCTTCACCACTTCATTCATTGCAAAGGACACTGAACCGAGATGAAGGGGGGGAAAGGGTGTCAGAAACAAAGAGGAATACTACATGCCAGAAAACATGCGCATCATATTCTCCAGCAAATTCGACTGGGGGTGGATGTTATAATACTTCTCGCCAATCTCCGTCATCATCTACCCCTCACTTCCCAATCCCGTCCCCACCTTGTCGAAAGAAGGGTCTCGCTTCAGCTCCGACGCGTACTTGTCCTTCAGCAAATTGAACACGGGGGCCGCGTTCCTCTATCCCTCATTCCCCTTCTCATCACCCACCGACAGAGTCTGGAGCAGGAAGTCGCAGAAGTGGACCAGCGGCAACGAGTTTAGTACGGAGTCCAGCTCCTTGTGGTTGCGAATGCAGGTGTAGAACGCGTTTGCGTCACGCAGATTCTGCTTCGATGCCAACCTACGCTCTAACCGCTCCAAACCGAGGGTACCATAGGATGGGGCGAGTAATGAACAAGTCGATCTCGCTCGGATACCCCTCCTTCGACCACTCCACGACCATATCCGCGTAATCCTTCATGTTCTCGCTCACCTGGTAGAATTCGCTGGCAGTCATGTACTCCTCTACCCCTCACGCTCAAAAACGATCCTCACTCTCTTCCTGGTAGTACTTGGCTGCAAACGCGTTCAATTTGGGGTAGCCGACGAGTTTGTTCCCAGTGGACTGACACCAGCTACACATCACTCTCACCAGTGCAATAGCCACGATGAGAAGACTCCAATGAGCTTTTCCTTCTCTTCTCCGGACGGGAAAGTGGCGAGGATGTCGATGAAATGGTCTATGTGTGAGTCCTCCATGCCGCTCCCACCTCCAAACGCAGGAGAAAATACCGCATTCCGCACTTTCAGGGAGTTGAAGTACGCCATTGCGAGATCGTACGCGGATATAGTCTATCCGTTATCCGTCTAAATGCACATAGGAACTTGGTTGTGTTTATTCATGTTCACGATTCCGTGATAGGTGAGGTCATCCGACTCCTTGAACTTCCCGGCAGCTTCGTATCTACGGGAATGACGAATCGCGAATGGGTTCACCTCGACTGGAGGGACTTGTACAATTGCAGCGCTTCGTAGTAGTTTCCCTCGCTCAGCTGCGTTTCCAACGTCTTCGGTATGGTTCCCACTTGTCTTCGGACTCTGGCGCTCATCTCACAAAAGAAGGACTACTCCTGTCAACACGGCGCTCACAAACAAACACACAAAAAGGCAAGGACTAGCTGAACACGAAGTCCGCAAAGACGCCGCGGTGGTCACTCGCCCAAATCGCGCTCTTCTGTGACATCATTCCCGCCTTTATGTCGTTCGATTCTGTACCCCTCAGCGGCTTTATGCCGATGAGCTGGGAATTGTGCACGCTCACACGCACTCCCTTTCCTTGCTTGTAGATGATGTAGTCGATGCGCTTCACAGGGTTATCCGTTGGGAACGTCAGCGCATTCCTGCGAACTCCCTCGTTGGCCGATCTCGGGGTCGGCTCCGGGTGGATTTGCAGGAACGCATCGCGGTAATCCGTCTTCTTCCCGTCCAGCTCTCCCAAACCCTATTTCTCAGCACTCCTCCTCACAAGGAACAATGAGGTAGCGAATCGCTCGGGTGTCCGGCTCCGCGTTCAGATCGCCACAGAAGACGGAGAAACCGTTCTCACCGTTCTTGTTGATGAAGTCGGAGAGTTCTACGACCGTTCTGCGCATTACGAAACACGTGCATGCTCACCGATCACGCGCCCTTTCCGAGAGCGACAAATGGGTGCCATAAACGTGGACATGTCCCAAATACGGCACAGCCAGCGTCGCGTGCAGAACGACGCGCTGGTGGTTGTCGTCCTTGTCCGTGTAGTCGCGACTGAGGATGATGTAGTCCTGTCTGACGATGGGGAACTTGGAGAAGATCGCCACTCCCTCCTCCACGCGCGCGCCGTGCTCCACGTACATGTTCGCGGGCTGTGGGTCAGAGGGGCTCCACACACTCACCTGGAATACGTACTGGTACGCCGGCAGCAACTCGACCAGGTGCTGCAGCTGGAAGCAGTGCGTGACGTCGCCCAGCGTCTCGTCGTAGCGGATCTCCTGGAACACGATGATGTCGGGGTCGGCTTGTCGCACGTACTCGCTCAGCAGGCGCATTCGCTTGTAGTACCAGTTGAAGCGCGGCGCGCCGGAGATGAACCACGTCGCGGGCATGGTGTTCCACGCGTTGTAGGACACGATGCGGAGCGATTTCAGCTAGAGTTCAGGGAGTGGTCCGTCCGTACGAAGGTGGTCTTGCGCGTCAGTCGGTCGATCGTGGTGATGAAGTGCATGTCGCCCAAATAGTCCTTGTAGGAGGCGGAGGGAACGAAGGTGTGATGGAAAAGGAAGTAGTGGTCCGAGCGGTCCCTCGATATCGTCACGTTGTGCACGAGAACGACGTCTACGCTCAACGGAGGAAGAGAACACTACTCCTATTGTCCGTCGCGGTAAACTGGATGTAGTAGTTCATTCCCATCGACACGTTCTCGACCGTCTGGGTGAAAAGGGAGCGTGCCCTCGTCCAGTGCTCTCCATCCGTTGAATAGCGCAACTCCTGTGAGCTAGGAATGATCGTAGGATTGTAGTCATACCGCGCAAACGAGACGATAATATCCTTCGTCTTCATGTTCGACCACGTGTAGTGTACTTCAACTTCACACACACCAAGCAAAACCCACGTGGATTCTTCACGATCATGGTCTTTGTTCCGCAAATCTCGTCCCACACGTGACTCAGAACGCTAAGCACTTCTTCGGAGCGAGGATTGAGATCTTTGAAGTTGTACAGGATGAATCCATATGCTATATCGGCGTCCTTAGTGCTTATCGCTATGTGTGATGTCGCATAACGCGAAGACAACGATTTCCCCAGGGAGACAGTGGATACGACTTTTGAAAGCGTTTTGAGTGCTCCTCCGTTTCCTCTATCCGGGGCAGGCAATGGGTCAAAGAGAGTAGGAGTCTATAGATGAGCGGTCATACGAAGAAAGGAGACAGGAATTGAAGGACCAATGTCATGTTCTACTCCGTTTGGCACTTGGGACGGAAGAGAAACAACGAATAGTGTGTTGTGATGGAGGGCGGAATTGTATGTAGGGCTTTGCTTGGGAAAGGGAGTGGGAGAAGAATTCGTTCATTTCATTGATGATTTGGAGATGGAAGTGGTGTCGTGGATTTGGCGTATGTGAAGGGTCTTTGCGAATTGTAGATGGAGGGATGTGAATGAGGGGGTATTTCTTTCAGTGTATCTCTTCTGAAGTAATGGCAGATTATGACTCTGTGGTTCTGCAGTGGGATGTGGAAGTGTTCAGTGATTCGTTTGTTATTGACAAATAGCAATTCCAAATAATGGAGAAAACGTGGATACTGAGAAGCTTTACGTAATGCGGCTATAACTAGTTGTCACCGTGTCTAATGGAAATCTACACGGATGTCTTTTGCAACGGTAAAAGCCGTATGAAAACCACGACCACAGTCAACCACTTCATACTCCCTAGGAACAGAATCGATGAGTGCAAGTCGGCTTCTCTCGCTGTTGTCATTCATAGAAGAGTGCTGGATGATTATCTGTTCCATGAGCACGAGATGGAGATGATTCCTTCCGATCCCGATAACTGGCGCGTCTTCTTGGATCTTGATATGTGTAAGGCGTTCAACTTGAAAGAACTCGATGACGGTGCAAGGGAGTGGCTACACAACAACGGCATTGATTCTGTGGAGCCTATCGATTTGTATATCTACTAAAAGGAGGTATTTTCAGAGGAATGAGCAGAATCATCCCTTCTTTGTTGCAACAAGCTAATTCACTAAAACAACTCATCGGATCTTGATCTCCTCCACTTCAATCGGCTCACCATCGTCATCATCAGGTTCATCATCCTTACCCTTCACACCAAAGTCCATGCTCATGTCCATTCCCTCGTCAAGCTTCAGCGAGTTAAACTTGTCTGTATCGGGAATAATACGATCAAGGATCTCCTTCACTCGTGGAGGCGGGAGCGCGAGCTTGTCGATTTCCTCCGGAGACAGCTTCTCCATCATCTCCAAATTGGCACCCAGCTGCTGCTGCGTGGCGTTGATCCAGTTCTGGAACTCCTCCCTCACGCCCGGCACTTTGTCGAACTCCTTCTCTAGGTTGCTCATCATCGCCTCGATGGTGGGGTCCATTGCGGGGAACTTCTCGCGAATGTCCTTGTCCTTCATGTTCAAATCGCCCGACTTCAGAATGTCGTCCACCTGGGACGCGAGCTGCTTCTTGTCGTCCTCTGAAATGTTCAGCATACCGATAATCTCGTCCATCGACAGGTTCTTCAGTTCGGGACTCTCGTTCAGCAGCTTGTCGAGTTCCTCCAGCTTCTTAGCCTCCGTGGTGGACAGCTCTGGGGATGTGATGTCAATACTCTTCAGAATCTCCTCCACCTTCTCCTTTGTGTTTCCCTTTTGGGTAGACACCGCAGATTGTCCAGGAGTACCTATTCGTGAAGCAAACGCGTCATTCCCACTCTTCACAGCAATCGTTTCCTCCACGTTGTTCACTGACGACGCTGTTCTCTTTCCTACAGAGTAACTCAATCATGGAACACACGAACGCGCAGCCGAGAAAGACGCTACGAAGGGAGTTCCCACCATGCGTGTTGGCACCGACTTGGAGAGCAGAGGCAGGAATCGCGAAACAGCAACACGGAACATGCTCGCTAACAGGATTGTGCCCAAGCCTGTGGAAACAAACAGCCGACTAAACTCAGTTACCCTTCATCTTCTCGATCAGGTCGTTCTGCTGAACGATCTTCTCCGCCATAACCACATGGAGATTCTCAACGAGTTTTCCCTTGTAGGTCACGACGCCCTTTCCAGACGACTCCGCCTCCTTGAAGCACGCAATGATGTTCTTGGCGTCTTCCACCTCCGTCGCCGTGGGAGCGAACACTCTGTTCGTGATATCCACAGTCGTCGGGTGAATCAGCGTCTTTCCGTCGAACCCGAACTCCTTGCCCTACGCATCACTCGTGATCTCCTCACCCACCTCCTCGCACTCCTTCTCGAAGCCGACAAGGTCGCGCACGTTCAGATAAACGCCGTCCAGAACAACCTTGTTGTACTTCTTCGCGGCGAGAATCACCAGCTGCAGGGCAGTCTGCAGGGCGCGACGCGAGTGCACGTTGAGCTCCTTGGAGAGATCGCTCGTTCCCATGATGATGCACGTGTTGCGAGGAAGACAGCCGCAGATCTCGTCGGCATTCAGAATACCGCGAGGCGTCTCAATCAGACTCCAAATCTCCTACTCCTAATCCACACAATCCATGTCTACCGTCTTCGGGTCCGCTCCGCACTCCTTCATAATGCGATCCACCTTCAGAATCTAGACATGAATACGACGTTCGGAATGCACCTGCTCCGCACTCTCAACCTTCGGGAGGGCAATGGCGTTGCAGCCCGAAGTGGCAATAAGACGAAGATCGTCTTCTCCCCACGGCGTTTCGAGACTGTTGATGCGCACGCAAATCTCGCGAAGTCCGTAGCCACCCTTTCTCACTTGCTCGTTCACCATCTTCCTAGCCTCCGCCTATGACGATAAGAATAGGGGAAGTGATGAGCCATACCTTTGCGTTGATGGCGACTGCGTCCTCAAGATCCAAAATGAGTCCGTCGGCGGGAATCGTCTTTCCCTTCTCCATGGCTCTCGCATTCGATCCAGGCATGTAGAGGACGCTGCGACGAGGATGGTTGCTCGGCACAAACGCGGCTGCGCTCTCAGAGAACAAGCGAGTGAATGGCGCCACCTTTCTATAGCGTGACAAATGAATGAAAGCACTGTCTACTTTGCAATGCAGCGGGAAGCAGAAAGCATTGTTGAGATGATTGATTGTGGTTCTTCCAAATGCCTTCCAGTTCGCGAATGACGTCATAACCAATAGTATTTCCCCTCACATACAGACATATCCGCTACTCTCCAATCAGCTGTGGAAAGGACGGCTTGCTGCTCCATCTTCTAGCTCCCTTCCTTTTCAATTCGCTCTTCTTTCACACACTAATCCCACATTCTCCTTCACACCCCTCCCACCATGGATAAATCGGATGAAGAGGAATGCACACGCATCGTGAAAGCGTTGATGAGGGATGAGAATGCGTATCCCTTCATCAAGCCCGTGGATCCGATTGCCCTTGGTTGTCCCACCTACTTTGACGTCATTAAGACTCCTATGGACTTTGAAACCATTACCGTGCCCCATCTTTCCCCATTGTGACAGTTTAGAACAAGTTGACGATGAAGGAGTACGAATCGCCCCAACAGGTATTCGACGATGTATCCAATCCGGTAGTATGCGTTATCTTCAGATTCGGCTCATCTTCTCCAATTGCCTGCTCTTCAACAAAGGAATTCACTCCCGAGGGATTCGCAAAATGGCGATGACGCTGAGAACGAAATTCGAAAAGCTCGCCGCCAAAGTCAAGGGGACGGTCAAGAAGGAAGAATTGGCAGCGGGTCCGAAGGAAACGTGGATACAGTGTGACCGCTGTCTGAAGTGGCGGCGGTTGGAAGCAAGTGGAAAGCTTCCCTATCGCTGGAAGTGCGGGGATGACGATTCGCCCTATTCCTGCGAGATGCCGGAAGTAGTTCTTCCTTTCCAGTTTAATAACTCATAGGAGCAGCCTCTTTCAAAGAGAATGGGGGACGACGACACATTCGTGAGCATGATCAAGTCGCTGCTTCAGGCACGAGACCGACGCACTCCCACACTCACAGAGAGTCAAATCCAGAGTCTGCAAGGTAAGTGCCGCAACCCCGCCTGACCGCTAGACGAGATGGACGCCGACGTGTTCAACCACTTCATCCAGACCGCCTGGTTCTCCTCCTCGCTCACCTCCGCCTCCGTCGCCTCCATCGTCGCGGAGTACACCTCGCTGGGCCTCGACCCCTTCCTCCTCTTCAAGGAGGCGCGCTTCAGGAAGAAGTGGTCCACCATCACGAAGGCGCTCGCGACGAAGGTGCCGGCGCTGACGGGCAAGGCGGCGGAGAAGCAAGTCGCCAGTCTGTACAAGCGAAGCATCGAGCCCTTCGAGAAGGGTTGGCAGCTGCTGACCGCCAAGAAGAGCTCCAAGCGCGCGCTCCCGGGGCTGGACGCGGTGTACCACGGCTACGTGAGGGACAAGGTGGTGCCGGTGAAGGCGGGCATGTGGGCGACGCTGGAGCGAGTGACGTGTAGGTTCTGCTGGAAGTGCCAGGCGGACATCGAGTTGTACGACGAGAAGGTGCTCTGCGCGGAGTGCGGTGCGCCGTGCTGCAGGAGCTGCTTTGAGGGGGATGTGTCGGATCCCAAGTTGATTCTGTGCAATCGGTGCAGCGCACTGCTCACGCCCTCGTGGAACGACCTGCAGGTGTGTACTGTGTGCGGATTCAACGTGCTTCCCACCGTGCGAGAGTCCTGGATCCGCTGTTGCCAATGCGGAGGGCTGGTTCATCGGGTGTGTGCCGGAGAGGTGGAAGAGGACGAGAAAGCGTGGGTGTGCGGGGACTGCAGGAAGAGGGAGACGATGGATCCGCCTGCCCTCTGTCGCGTGTACGTGGACCCCCATTCCCACATCGTGACGCCCGTGTATACTCGAAACTGAGAAATCGCTTTACTCTGTACCTTATCGCACGGGTTTGTTACCAATCACTCTGGTTGATTATCAAGAGTGGCTGTACGCGCATTCACTTTTCTTCAATTCCTCGCGCGATTCGACGACAATGACGGAAGAAGTGCTTAAGGACGACGGCTCTTTCATCATGAAGGTGATTCTGATGTTTTTGGCTCCCGGTGGTAGGGACATGCTCGCGGCGTTAACGACATAGCGAACAAGGCTTCTATGATTCTGCTCAACGTGACGCTGGTGTTGGTTTGGACACTGATTGCTTTGAGCATCTACTTCAAGTACTACAACATCCACGTGTAGGTGATGCGGTCTGCGCTGATTCAATAGCTACATCATCGGAGGACTGACGACTATACTCATCCTCTTTGTGAACTAGTTTGGGTGATTGTCCCGCGTTACGTGTAGCTTTGCGACGGTCATCAACGATTCGATTCCGGCTGAGGACAAGGAGAAAGAAGAATAAGGGTTCCCATGTTCCTTGCAACAAACACGCTCTAAACGACTTATATGGGCTTTCCGTTCTCGTCACGCTGAATCGGCTGGTACACTTCCTTGCTCTTTCCCGCTCCCGCCTCCGCCTCCGCCTGCGTATACTGCTCCTCGTTGGCTCGTTTCACACTACACAGTGAGTCGGCTGAACCAGGCACACTTCTTCTTGTGGAACTTGCGAGTGTAGTGTTCTTCAAGAATCTCCTTCGACGTGAAGTGCTTGTCGCAGTACAGACAATAGAACTGGCCTCCTCTGCGTGTCATCCACACAAACTGCTCCAAACCCCGGCAAGTCCTCGTCATACTCGATCAGGCGCTTCTCGGGATCCAATTTGAGTTCGTCCTATTCTATTAGGAGCGCAGAGCACAGTGCACCTGAATCTGGTCGAGATCCTTCATGCGATTGGGCAGAGCCCTCATTCGCTTGCCATAGCGCTTGGCGGCATGCGCCTGTCGCTTTCCCTTGGTCTTGCCTCCACTTCCCATGGTTGTTTGCGAAACAAGGGAGAGACGACGCGGACAGGTCTCTGAAATAGAAGAGGGAAGAGGTTTCAACAAGATGCGCTATTGGTGTAGTGGTTAGCATTTACGCTTCCCAAGCGTGAGACCCGAGTTCGAATCCCGGATGGCGCATTTCTTTTTCCTCACATTACGATTCGCCCATTGTCATGAGTGAGAAGGACAAGGAAGAAAGAGTGGTTTCGGACGAAGTTCTTTTTGAATCGCGCGCTGATGCTGCGTAGGGCAACATGGATGACGACGAGATCATGCAAACGTTCGACCAGTACTCGCAGATGCCTCCGCTTCCCGGATTGACGGAAGAGAAATGGAAATCGCTCTCCGATCTGCAGCGAGAGGAGCTGTTCAGCGAATACTACAGCAGACGAGAGAAGGACGAGGAAATCAAGCGTCTTCGGAACAGAAAGAAGTGGGACATGTGCGTTTGTCGCTTAAGGGCAGGCGAGAGAGAAAGGAGGAGGCCAGCGAGGAGGAGGAGGCGCGCGTAGAAAAGAAGAAGAGGAAAACGGAGCAGCCGGCCTACTACGACGACGATTACGACGACAATGACAGTTTTATCGACGAGTATGCGTTGAATTGTTGCCTCATACGAAAGCGATGAGGATGAATATGCATACGTGGAGAAGAAGAAGAAGAAAGAGGAGACCAAGCGCGCTCCAGCAAAGAAGCACAAATGTGAGAAGAGCGTGTGGGGCGTGACGGAGTAGCTACGGCGGATACCATCGAGTTTGAGGATTTGCTGACCATCTTCCTCTCGAGAGAGAAGATCGTCTCCTACTTGCAGAACCCCTTCTTCGACGAAATCGTGCGCAGCGACTTCGTTCTTCACCGCGAAACGATCGGCAACGTCCCCATCTCCTCGTTCTCTCAGCGTTAGGAGCGAATCTACCTCATCCGACAAATCCTGGACGTCAAGGAGTGCCACCAGGAATACGTGGTGGATGGAGTGCTCACCAACAAGGTAATCGTTCGCATGCGCATTGACGCTCAGATCCTTCTCCTGACGTACGGCGACGGCGAGAAGGAGGTGGACCTCAACAGCCTCTCAAACAGCAAGCTGACGGAGGAGGACTTCAACTCCTTCCTGAGCGAGCGAGAGCACCACCAACAGCCCGTCATGACGAAATCGGTACTAATTCCGGAATTCCATCACCGTCCAGGAATGCAAGAAGCGCAGCGACGCGATGAAGGAGCTGGAGACGAAGGTGCCGACGGAGAAGGACCTGGCGGCGCTGCTGGCGCGTCGCCAACTGACGGTGGACGTCCACAAGATCAACACGATTCGTCTGCAGGGAGACCTGCGACTGAAGAAGGACCAGTTGGAGACGGAGCTGAAGAACGTGGAGGTGGGCGAGGAGAGCGGGAATGAGGCGTAGGAGGAGCTGTCGAAGGCGCGCAACCGCATGTACGGCGAGATCGAGGCGAAGCGCGTGGCGCTGGAGAAGGAGCTAACGGACGTGAATCGCCGGCTGGAGGAGTTGCAGGTGGAGGAGGAGGAGCGCATTCGTCTGTTGAAGGAGCGTGATGTGGTGATCGATCGCATCGCGAAGAAACACCACCGCCTGAACGAGGAGTTGATGCGGAAGTCGAGTCAGAATCGCGTAGGCGAGAGTGGTGGGGGTGAGGCGTAGAAGGAGAACTTCTTGTCGCGCAGACCCACCATGCCGTCGGTGAGTTGGAGCACGGGAACGAAGCATGAGGAGGTGCAGGAGAAGGAGGAGGTGCAGGAGAAGAAGGAAGAGAAGAAGAAGGAGACGATGACGGCGGAGAAGTTCCACGCGTTCGAGTTGAATATGGATCCGGTGCCTGTGAAGGAGAAGCCTGTTGTCGTGCCGAAGGAGAGGAAGCGAATGGGTATGTCGCTAGCGGATTATGCTGCCAAGTATAACTAAGTGGTGTGTTTGTTGAGCTGTCTGTAATAGGAGGTGATTGTTAATGGATGACAACTCAAAGTGATCGTTAACGGATGACAACTCAAAGCGACTACCAACAGAAGACACCTCAAAGGAAACGACTGTCAACAGACAACACATCAAAGAAAACAACTCTCAAGAAACACACCAAAAGAAACAACTCTCAAAAAACACCCCAAAAGACTACACCTTTCTCCGAGACTTGGGCACGCGGTGCTTCACCACGCGGAAATCGATCGTCGGGAACGAAACCACCGTGGAGTTCTTCTTCAACCGCTCCTGGAGCGACAACAGCTGCGACTGCTCCTGCGACGGGCGCGCATTTGCCGTGATAATCACCTTCTTCTTCTCCTTCGCACTCTTCCGCGGAGGCCGCACTGGCGCCTGCTTCGCCGCAGGGATCTGAATGGGACAGTCCAACTCCAGTCCCGAGTACACGGCACACAGCGTGCGCGGAAGACTCTCTCGGAACAGCGGACAAAACACCCTCTATTCCGTGAGCGAGAGCGACAAGGCGCACGTCCAGAACGCTCTTCATTCCATCGAAGGCGTCGAAGATGAAGGTGATCTGTTTGAGCATGTGAAGGACGGTGGATAACACGGGGCGGGGCACTGGATCGCTACACGTCAGTCATCGATCAAGCATCCAACGTGGAAGGTTTCATGTGCTTCTTGTCGGGCGTGAACTTGTATATGTCTAGTCCTCACTCTCTCGCCACACACCCACATAAACGAAGGAGGACTTGGAGGAGGTACTCGCGACACCGAATCTGCGACGTACTTCCATACAACCTCACCATCACTCCACTCACACAACCGTACCGAATCCCGTACTTGTTGTTCAGCTCCTCCTCCGACAGACACTTCGTCTGCAGGACGGCTATCACCTTCTCGTTGAACGCGTGCTCCGCTACGCCTCAATCACCGTCACAGCACCGACACAAGTCGTCGCGGAACTCCTCGTACACGCTGCGCAGCTGCGCGAAGAACCAGTCCACGTCCACGTCCATCATGCCCAACACCGACCGATAGCTACACCTCACGCCCCCAACCATCCCACACTTTTCGTCGATTCGCGACTTGATGATCACCCCCACATCCCCCACGTGCAGCAGTCGCTGCGAGGAAGGCTCTATCTGGTCGATCTACCCTCAACGCACGTCAACGCCTCTACCGACACTGACTGGAGCTTTCGTCGCAACTCCGTCAAAAACTCCTCTTCCACAGGCTCACTTCGCGGCTCGCTCTTGTTCTTCGTCGCGCTGAGCTTGCGGAGAAAGCAGTATGTTTGCAGGTCGCCCGGAAGGACTCCAGAAATCGGGACGTTTTCGGGATTCTGTCCTAACTCCTTCATCTCTACACATCAACTCAGCTCCCCACAACAACCCTCCAACACGTGGTGCCAGACGAGGAAAGCGTCCGTGTTGCTCGCCTGCAGGAGGTCAGCGCAGTCGCGCTCCGCCATCCCGCGCAGCGCGAACGGAGGCGACTCGTGGAGGAAGAACAGAAAGGCTGAGGTGGTGGTGAGTGGGAGGAGGAGCGGCGAGGAGGAGGAGAGAGAGACCACGGCAGCCTTGTGGGCGAGGAGGAGCGATCGCATGAGGTGGATGAAGGAGGAGGAGCGACCGAAGAGAAGGAAGAAGGGCGAGGCGATGAGAGAGTTGACAAAAGAAGCGTCAATTACGCGTAACGACGAAATCGTCATTGTCTCCACCTCCACGTCCTTCTTCGGCTGCTGCAGCGCCTCCTGCTTCTCCTTGAAGTAGTCCGACTTCGCCACGATCACGCGCGGACCCTTCTTCTTCAGCACACACTTCTCGTTCAGCTCCGTCACCTCGTCCACGGCTGCCGGCGAGCGTTGCGGCGTCGACGGCGCCTCGCTCACCACCGCGTACCCGTTCACGTTCACGCACTGCACCGAGTCGATCAACACGTCGTTCGCCACGAGATTGCAGGCGCAGGACGGGAAGCGAGTGGAGTGAAGTGGCTGTGAGACGCTCCAGTGCGGTGAAGGAAGAGAAGACAAGCGATTTCTGGATATGGGAAGTGCCAGGAGCGGCGACAGCAACAACTCTGACTGCGGCGTGAGCACCCAGCAGATGGGTTGAGCGTCGGCGGAGACGGCTTCGCGCCACGTCGCGTTGAACTTCTGCTGAAACTCCTGCTGGCTTGGCGGGATCTCGCTCACGTCGATGACGCAGAGCGTTCTCGCGGGCTTCTCCTCCTCCTGTTCCTGTTCCTGCTACAGAGTCACTCACGGATCGAAAGCGAACGCTCAGATGCAAGAAGTGTGCCGAAAGCACGTCCTCGCGAGTCTCGAGCACGTACGAGAGATCGCCGACGAAGAACAGGTTTGCCGTCGAAATCGTCTCCGCTGCGATCGCGCGCTGCAGCTCCTGGATTGTGCTATGCGTCAGGCGAAGATGAGGCGATGACTCGATCCACACACGAAGTGGAATGCGCTTCGGATTTGCGGAACCGTTGCACTACGGTGAAGACAGCTAGACGAAGAACACGATCATTAGACGCTCGTCGAGCAATTCCGACTCCATCTTGAGTTGCTGCGCCTGGGCAGGATCTGCTTCGTCCCTCATCTTCTGCACTCGCAGCTGCTGCTCTTCGACGGCCTGGGTGAGAATCGAACTACGTTTGAATGCCTGTTGACAGGAGCAACCTCTTTTGAAGCTTCTCCCCGAGGGAGAGGATATCCAGCAGTGCGTAGAGCTGCTCCACAAACTTCAGGAAGCTGCTTCGGTTAATGATCTACTCTGGTATCAACGCAAATCGACTACTTCGTAGGACGAATCGAAGGACGCGATAGATGTGTAGTTGTTCTTCTTGAGCAGAGCCACGTACTTGTTGAGTTCGCTGGGCGTCTTTCCGATCACGTAGCGGGAGTCGAAAAAGCGATAGCTGGGGGTTATTGACGGGAAAGAGCACTACTTCCAGTAATACGAACCCTCGGTCTGTTGTGATGCAGTCAGCAGCTTGAGAATGAGCAGCAGCAGCCTGTCCACGCTCTTCTTCCCATTCCCGTGGATCGAGCTGAGGATTCCTCCGACATCAATCACGATCGTGACTGCATTCGATCTAGAGTTCACGTACTCATTATGTCCCTACAAGTCATTTATGGATAAATCCATAATGACGCGCTCTTTTTGAGATCCGTGAAGCCCACAGGGGTGGACTTCTCGACCGATTCGGATTGGAGGGATCACACAACCGAAATCATGATGGAATCGGGAAGGACGGAAATGATTCTCTCCCTCTTTTCTTCACTCTTCTACTCTTATGAATGCAGTTACTGTAGCCAAACTGAAGTACATCCTCCCGTCCCTCCGCACGCTGAACAGTGCGGCGCTATCCACGGAATTGGACAAACTCAGCGTAGTATCGTGTCTCACCCGTTATGTGTAGTCTGGAGTGGACGTGATGTCGTTCTACAAGACGCTGGTATTCGCTTGGTGTGGTCTCTTAGTCGTAGAACGACGCGCTGAACATAAAGAGAAAGAACATTCTCTTCCTCGGCGCTCCGGGGTCGGGGAAGGGAACGTACTCGCGGATCATCTCTCCCGTGCTGAATGTGAGTCTCTTCTCCCCGTTTCATCCTAGTTACCCGTCTTTGGATCCGGAGACTACATGAAACAGGAAATGGCGAAGGGAACGGAGTTCGGCAAAGCCGTGAAGCCCTACGTGGACTCGGGTCGTCTGGTGCCTGACGACATCGTCCTCCCCGTCGTTACCAAGATCCTCGCACAGCCCCTGTACAAATCGGGCGTGATTCTGGATGGGTTCCCGCGAAACGAGGCGCAGGCGAGCGCCATCGCGAAGACAATTCCCATCGATCTGGCTGTCTATTTCCACCTGCCGCATGACGTGCTCGTGGAGAAGCTCATGGGACGACGCGTGTGCCCCCACTGCGGCCGGTCGTACAACGTTGCGAGTATTATGAACAACGGATTCAACCTGCCGCCCCTTCTCCCGAAGGAGGGCAATACCTGCGACGATTGTCACGAGGAGCTCATTCAACGAAGCGACGACTGTTTGGAGGTGATCGAAAACCGCCTGTCCGTCTTTGAGGAGCAGACGAAGCCGCTTCTCTCATTCTTCGGCCCGCATGGAAAGAGTAGGGTTTCCCTTCCGTTTTGAGCGTAGACGTACTGGAGCAGTTCAACATCAAGACGGGAGTGGGCGACGTTCCCGACATCCTGAAAGTGATGCTCTCCTTCTTTCTTTCCGCCTAAGTCGTTTTAGTGGGTTGTTTGCTACAAACACGCCACACGAATCACTTTCTTGTGAAAGGATGAGCGGGAAAGGTCTGTCTTCGAGTCATCAAAGGCGATACTCGTTGCGATGAATCTGAACCACTGTTGTTGCTTGTCAGTGAGTTGTAATGCGAGGAAGCCATCGACACCACCGAAGGCAGCAATGTCGAGTGCGGCGAGCGTCTCACCACAGCAGGCTCCTGCACAGGCTCCTTCATCGGCCCTTCAAGGGAATCCTCCGATTCCTCTTCAATCTCGTCCAAAGTGCCGGCAAGTCCGTCAATGTCCTGCATGATCATGATCGACTCCTTGCTGTGTCCTTTATAGTCCTTCACCACGTGCTTCTGCTTCTTCATCGACGGCGCATAACTCACCTTCGGAGACACGTTGTTGTTCTCTTCCGGCAGCAGCGTCATCATAGGTGCGTCCGACACATTTGATATCCGACCCAACGACTCCTCCCTCAACAAGCGATCCGCGTCATCGATCACGTACACGCCTTCCGTGTCCACCTCGCCTCGATTCTCGTCCTTCCACTCCGGGTCCTCCTGCTGGTAGCGTCGCAACTCGATCACGTTCTGCTTGTGCTCGTCCAGAATGGAGTCCAAGTACCCGCCACGCTCCTGCCTGTCCAACAGGTCGTTCATCTCGTTCAGCAGCTCGGAGCTCTCGCTTATGTCGCTCACGCCACGACCCACTTGCCGCGGTTCTTTCACGGTCATCGTGTCGTCGAACCTACGCCTTATTCTCCCGCCGTTTCCTCACATCGAGGAGAAATCGCGGTTCTGCAGACCCGCCTTCAGCTGCTCGCGCTCTTCTGCCGAGGATTCTATGCGCGTGGTCGGGAAGGAGGTGGCTTGGGGATTGCGAATGAGCGGAGGGTGAGCAGACTCCTCCAGCACGTGAACAGAGGGGAGAGGAGGAGAGAGCGGAACGGGAGGCAGCGGAGGCGTCGCGTCCTCGTCGCTCGTTGTGTCGAAGGAGAAATGCTGTCGTTGACACTGCTGCTGACACTGCTTGCGAAGTACCTCGCGCTCGTCTTCTTCTTCTTTGGGGGTTTCCACGTGAACAGGGTTCTCATTTGGATCTTTCTTCTTGATGGCCGTTACTGTCATGGCATCTTTGTAGAAAAAGTCTAACACAGCCTCGCCCTCCACTCCCTCCTAGAAATCACTTCAACGAACCTGGTCTACGAGAAAACGACCGGCATGCTTTTCAAGACGGAACTATACAGTGAGTGGCATTGGAAGACAACGTACGGATGTCACTGCAGATATGATAGGGTCAAAAAAGCCCTTCCTTGAAGACTTCTTCCTTGAGGGCTCCGGTTCCTGGGGAATGACGTTCGAATAGTACGATTCCATTTCGTTAATCTGAGGATGAACCCAGAGAGCAGCACACACTCGCACACGACAGCACGCCAGATCGTCCTCATCTTCGAGGAGGAAGCAGAAGCAGCTGTCCACAAACGGAACCATGATCCATCTTTTGCCAAACGAGCACTTTGAGGCAAATCCCTCGTACAGCTCCAGCTCAAACAGCAATCTGCACGTCTACGCGTGACAACGACAGGACCGCACAAACGGAGGGATCGTACACGCGGATCACATTCGACTTGAGCTTTCGACATGTCACCAGAGCAAGGATGCCAGTGATTCGCGTATCCTTCCAGCTGTCTACTGCTCACTTCTCTCCTCAAACGGAATACCCTTGGCGATGAGCAGGTGGGTGTAGCACATAAACAGGGGAGAAGAATACCTGTCCACTTCGCGCGAAATGGCATTAAAGCATGGTTCTGGGATGTGATTGTACTTCATTTCTGCCACAAATCGATTGCCATGCGGGCACGCAGTGCTTTCGATTTGCTATTCTCTCTACTCGGGGTCGTGTCGATTCTGCTGTTCTTTGGCTTCCTAAAGTGGGGAGGGCGTGATCAATGGAGCGGATTCTCCCGCTGGCCCCACCCATCGGATCGGATTACAGTCCCCACAGTCATTCGCGTATCGCTGGCATGACTTGCGTGATGTGTAGTACACTCCTCCCCAAACGGAGTTCCCTTCCGACTACAACGTCACCAGTTTGGTAAAGGAGTTGAGAGTGCGGAGGTACTACGACAGACGGAAAAGGGAGTTATCGTCGCGCATTTCTGGGCCAGAGGAGCAGAAGAAGATACGGATTGTGAACGGAGTCCTGCGTGCAAAGAAGAGAGATTGAGAGCGCCCTGTCCTTTTCTTCCCTACAGCGCGTGTTTGATACAAACAGAACGTGTCACTGTGTACTTAGTTAATCTTAAGAAGCTCCACTTCGAAGACGAGAGTGGCATTGGGAGGAATCCTACGCGTCACACTCCCTTCGCACACCTACACTCCGGGAACACCTCTGGCACCATAGCCGTAGTCGGGGGTGAGAGTGAGCTTAGCCTTCTCGCCGAGCGACATCGTCATCACACCTTCATCCCAGCCTATTACATTCATATAACTCTCCAACGCATACCCTTAATCACCTGACCAATACCGATGACAAACTGGAAGGGTCTGCCACGAGTGCGGGAGCTATCGAAGATCTTGCCGCTAGTAAGCTACACGGAATCACCAACTCGATATAGAAACATACGGTACCGGTGTAGTGCATCGTGAGCGTATCGCCCATCTTAGGGAAATGCACACCATCTCCAGCCTTGAGAACTTCCTTTTCAAAACCCTAGTGCGGTGAGTGGAGGAGACCGCCTCGTACCATGTTCAATTCTTCTAGTCTTTGAGATGCGATCCAGTGGCTCCGCAAATACGGCCCATTTTGACGCACACATCATGTCGAAAATCCCGCCGATTTCCTAACAAACAACGGAAACCTGATTAATGCCATGTTGACATGTACTGCAAATCCTCATTGTCGTCGTCGTCTCCGAAGACGTGGTTACGCTTTGTGTTCTGATTTCGTCTCCTGTTCTTCTTCTGCTTGTTCCTCTGGCTCTGGTTCTGGTTTTGGTTCCTTCCCTTGTTGTAGTTCTGGTTCTTTCGGTTCTTCTTCCCCTTCCCGAGCTTCAGCTTCGGAATCTCAATCATCTTGTTCAGCTTCTCCATGCCTCTCGAATCTACGCCTAACGCAAGCACACAGCACACTACTTCCCTCTCCGGAGTTCTGCATCTCATTCATGAAGTCCGTCATAATCTCCACGCATCCCGCCTCCTCCTTGCACGAACGCATCTTGCTCGCGAACCCCTGGTACATGTCCACGCTCACCAGTCCCGTGGAGAGTAGGAACTGATCGATGTTCGACGAGACGTTCTCCTTCGCGCTCGTTCGGATCGGCGCGATGTTTCGCTTCACGATGTTGAACCCGAAAATGTACGTGTTGATCGTCAGCATGCGCTTCTTCACCACCTCGTCCAGGTCGTCCGTCATCATCTTCTTCGTGTTGATCTCGAACATCTGGTCCAGGTACGCCGCGTAGTTCGTGCGCGCGCCGATGTACGGGACGAAGCACGAGCACACGTTCAGCGTCGCCTTGAGGAGAATGCTACGCGTCAACCGCCTCCACCACCTCCACTCGGAGTCCGTCTGCAGGAAGAGAATCACCAGCTGACACATCGCGTTGCCCACGTCCGGGTGATTCACCACCACGTTCTCGAACGCCTTGCGGAAGAAGGGGATGCGCTTCTCGCGCACGTTCTCCGTGTCTCGCAGCAGCGTCGGGTCCTTCGACACTACGCCTCACATCGCCTCGCCACACCCCACGTGGACTCACACCCATGTACGCGTTCACGCGATTCGGACCCATGCCGCCCTTGCCGCGACTGTACGTGTCGCACACACGACCCGCCAGCTCGCCCGAGAACTGGCGCACAGCGAAGGTCTTCTCGTAGCCCTTGGTGGCGTAACCCAGCAGCGCGTACAGCATGTCCAGCACCACTTGCGAGCAGCTCAGACCCGCCGCGTCCACGATCATGTCGCAGCCCAGCGAGAACGCCTCCTCCGGCGACTCGTTCGGCAGCGTGATCCCCAGGTTTCTCACTACGCCTCACACCCTCTCACATCCCCCACTGAACTCGACGTTCTCGCCGCGCGGCAGACGGAGGAACGACTGTGACAGCGCGGTATATACAAGTTGGTACACGGCATCGATCGCGTCGTTCTTCCCGCTCCAGAGCGAGGACGAGGAGAGGTAGAGGGGGACCACAATGTTTCGGATCACCAGCGACAGCATGCTCAGTCGGTAGAAGGGCATGTAGCGCTGCAGGCTCTGCGTGAAGAAGGAGATCACGCCGTCCGACGCCGACGTCTCCGAACTGAGGAAATGCAGCCACACACGCTACACGTCAGCAGGACGCCACACACGCACCGTCAGCGCCGAGAAGAGCGCGTACAGACGCGTCGACTGGATGGGCACCTGACCCTGACAGGTCACGCTGGACGCCTCCGCCAGCGTCATGGACCGCCAGCAGGCGACCACGGGCTCGTCGTTGCCCGTGCCCACGAGGAGGTAGCACACCGTGTCGAAGAGCGCGGCGAGGGGCTCGCCGAGCGCGAGGAAGGCGGAGCTGCTGATCACGAGGTATTCCGACGTGGTGAAGATGGCGTCGAACATCGCCGCCAGACAGGAGAGGTGCGACGACAGACTCGCCAGCGCGTCCAAACTACTCCTCAGTCGACGAATCAGACGCTACTTGGCGTTGTACTGCTCGTGGAACACCACGGGGTTGGCGTAGCCCTTCACGTTGGCGTCGCTGCGCAGGAAGTCGATGATGGGCGAGAACACGCGCGTGAACTGGCTCTTGCGCTCCTCCGGCTGCGAGAGGTTCGAGGCGAGGTTCACTAGACATCAGACGAACGAGACAGAGCTACAGAACGCGGTGCAGAGGTTGTTGCGCACGGTGGCGTCGTAGGCGGTGGTGATCTGGGCGAAGAGGCTGGAGAGAATGCCGTTCAGCTGCATGAGCAGCGAGCTCCCGAGCAATTTGCAAATGCGATACAGATGCTCGGAGGCGGTGACGCTGATCTTGAGCTGGTCCGCCGCGTTGCCACTAGAGTGAACGCGCGTCTCTCCCCCTACTTGTACGCCGAACTGGCCTTCTCGATCATGCTGAGAAGGAGCATGATGAAGTCAACGAGCGACGGCAGGTCGTTCTTCATCACCCACAGGAAGGAGAAGATGAACTCCACGAGGTACGTGTCCGTCTCCACGTTCTGTCCCATCTGCTGCTTGATGAACACGTCGACGATCATCTTGCCCGTGCTGAGCAGCTGCGCCTGCTTCGTCATGTCCAGGTTGAAGCGGTTGATGCCCAGGTTGATGCCGCCCACGATCTTCAGGAACGCGTCGCACCAGATGGGGTCCGACGAGTACTGCGTCTGCAGGCTACGCGTCAGAGAGACGAGAGACCGCGACATCTGGAGAATCGCCTGCACCAGCGGGTTGGCGTAGTAGTGGCAGAGGCCCGAGACGGTGGTGGTGGCGTCGGCGCAGTAGCGGTTGTAGTCGTTGCTGTACTCCTGCTGGTCGTCGCTGTCGTAGTCGCTGTAGCTACGCGTGAGGCGATGGCGTCGCTCGCACTTCATGTCGTTGAAGTTGGGACTCTTCATGTTGTTGCTCTGGATGCTCCGCAGAAGACACTGCACCAGCTCGTTGATCTTCCCCTCCGCCTCCTTCCTGCGCCTCACGCCCTCTCTCAACACTCACTTGATGCAGTTGTTGTCGTTCCGCGAGATGTCGGGGAACAGCGTCGGCAGCGCCGTCAGCGCCAGACTCGCGATCTCCAGGCGCGGGAACGCCAGCAGCGGGACGATGAGCGACAGCAGGTGGTTGTACACGCTCGCCTCGGACGGCAGCCAGTAGGACAGCAGACTCTTCTGACACACGCAGAAGTCGATCACTGCTCTACGCGTGAAGAGGACGCCGAAGCACGACAGGTAGTAGGCCTTGTAGATGAAGTAGAAGTCGTACTGGTCCGCGAAGTGGCTGGTGATGCCCTCCGAAATGCTCACGATCTTGCCCAGCACGGTGATGGCGAAACTCCGGTTCGAGGAGGAGTACTTCACTCTAGGGGTGAGAGCGCAGTCCGGAGGGCACTTCGCCATGTTGCCGAGAAGCGCGAGGATCTCGGGGAGGATTTCCTCGTCGAGGGAGAAGGCGTTGAAGGATGCCATGATGCCGTCGAAGTTGGTCTTGAGCGTGCTCTCAAAGAGCTAGGGATGAGGAGAAGCGCGAGGAGGAACGAGCGGGACGCTGCACGTGAACAGACGGACGCACTCGAGAAGAATGAGTCTCCCGCCGCTTTCGTTGTTCGTGTAGTTACGCATTGTGTAAAGGATAAAGTGAATAAACATATCGCCCTTGCTGTTGAAGGCCTAGTGGTGAGCAAGGGAACAAACACGCACAGACTGCAGGTCGTGGCGTCGACTCTCCGTGAGACGACTGTTCGCGCTATCGTCCGTGATCTCCTGCAGAAGGAACTCAAAAATCATGACGCCCGTGTAGAATTGGGAGCTGCTCTTCCGCATCACGTTCGTTATGTCGTCGTAGAGACTGCCCCAGTACTGGGGCCACTGTCGCTTCATCACCTCCACAAACACCTCTGCGAACTTGACCATCACGTAGGACGGCGTGTTTGTGCTATCCTACCGATCACGCGTCGACGACAGACAAACGTTGATGTTGTTCGTCAGATACTCCATAACGAATCGCTGCACGGCGTTCTTTTGGGTCGGGTTATACGTCATCCACTTGGAAATAATGTTCACCTTCATGCAGTTTAGGCAGAAGTGCTTCACATAGTCCGTGTGGTCTAAACAATACCATCAACGAACGAACGGCTTACTCGGATCCTGCGTCGTGAGAATCGTCATGGCATAGTCGATGGAACCATCAAACTCTTGAAACTCCTTCACCTTCTCCTCCGCCATTGCACGCATATCAGAGGGTGACGCTGGGTTTGCAATGCAAGTCAAAGCAGAAATGAGAGTCTGGTACGCTTGTTGGTCCATGCGGTCTTTGTCTGTGAACGCACAACAAATAGCGGCGTCTTGCTCTATTCCGGAAGGAGGACCGATTTTGCGCATTTCGCGGCGCAGTCATTCTCGCGATTTCCAAAGAATGAAAGGAGTAATTCCGTTTGTCCTCTTCTGTCTCGCAACCTGCGTGATTATTGAGGTAGGATCTCGTCTCCTTGCTGAGTGGCAGATTCCCGTGGGAGAGAAGCGCTGCATATACGACGAAATGGCCGTGGGTCACAAGCCGCAGCTGTACGTCAATGTGGTGGACGGAGGAAAGCATGATATTCACTTCACCGTTGTCTATTCGCTCTTTCGTGAGAAATAGGTCGTGTCGATCGGTCGTGAAGAAACCTTGGTCGATGTGAATATGGGAACCGATCCTTCTCATCCCGCCATTTACAGAGTCATGGACGGTTGCGACGGATAACTCGTAGGATGTCGATTTTGAAATTCCGTATTTTGCGGAGTACAAGTTCTGTTTGGACAATGACAAAACCCTGTTCTCAAACGAGGTGAAGCGCGTGGATATCCGTCTGGAGGAGGGAGAGACGTGTATCTCGCGGCTTTTCTGTCCGTTTATCGGTAGATGATTCGTTGAAGGACGACAACTCGGAGTTGCTGAAGGACGAGGATGTCATTACCGCTCCCATTCCGTCATGAGTAGATTATCCACATTGGCGATTCCATGAAGGAGATCAAGGAAATGACGGAGGAGATCAAGGGGAAACAGGCGGCATACCGTATTCAGGAGGAGAAGAGAAGAGAGTGTGGGTCGTCGATCATGTGCGTGATCTGTAGCTGTGATGAAGACCCATGACCGCGTGTCCGCGATCAACATCATCGAAATATCGTCCTTCTTCCTCTTTTCCGTTGTTCAGATTCTCGTGATCCGAAGATGGTTCAACACCAAAAAGCCAATTCTCGGTTAACTATGTGATATGTACGTGTTCCCTGGTGTTTGTTGAGGAAGTGTGGAATACCGCCATATGGAGCTCATCTTCTGGGGATGGAGCGGGTTTCCTTCCCCTATTCCATCGCAATCTGTTTCCACCTATCGACTGTCAAATGGACAATCCTCTCCCAAACTCGGTGTATGGTGTATGGCTCTGTTGCGTGCACACAAAATACGTATTGGAATGAGTCAACGAGACCGATACCCATTCCCGGGCATCTTTCCTCTCTTCCCTCGTTTTCAAAGAAAGGGTGCCACAGTGGCTTGTATGAACTCTCTTCTGTGATGCCGGCAGACTCCCTAACGGATCACAGAAGAACTCGCGCAGAGAACAGCGCGAGCCACAGCACTCTTCACCCGCTCTTTCCTCGCTGAACTCCTTCTGCTTCGCCACAAGTTTGATAGACTCAACTCGTTTCGTTCCGCGAGCTGATTGGTCGAAAAGTGGTGCGCAAATAGGCACTTGACAAGCTTAATGATTATTGTCCGTTTAGGTACACTTCCACCGCTGTCGTCATAATTTTCTTTGTCAATGAAGTCTCTCCTATTCATTCTGTTTGTCGTCGTCTATGCCGGTAATCTCCGTGACAACTTTGCCTCTTTCCGAGCCAAGTTCAAGAGAGCCTACCTCAGCTCCGAGATCGCCTACCGTACCACCGTGTACAACAACAACATGGCCTTCGCCGCGCGCGAAAACGCAAAGAACCATACCTACACGCTCGGTGTTACCCCGTTTGCGGATCTGACTGTCGAAGAGTTCGCCAGCTCCAGACTCACCATCCTCACGAATCCCCCGAACGTCACCAGACGATCCGCTGCTCGTGCCTCCAGCGACTTCGTCCCGCTCTATGTCAACTGGATCAACCAGGGCGTTATTACCGCCGTGAGAGACCAGGGTACGTGCAAGGCGGACTGGGCTTTTGCTGCTGCTGGCATGCTCGAAAGTGCGCACTGTATCGTCAATGGTGAAAAGTGGGAGCTGTCTGCCCAGCAGATCCTTGACTGCAACCCTGAGCTGTATGGCTGTGAAGGTGCTTGGCCCACCGTTTCCATCGACTACACGGCGCAAGTGGGTCTCTGCAGAGAGGACTCTTATCCTTACAAGGGCAAGCAAGAGGAGTGCAAACTCAATCCCAAGAAGATTGTCAACCATCTCCACAGCTACAATGCTGTTCCTCCCTACAATGGAACGGAGCTGCGAATTGCCGTTTCAAAGAGCCCCGTTGTTACAACCCTTCGCGTGGACGAGAATTTGGTCCAGCTGTACACGATGGGCACCATGACCAGCAAATACAACGGACACTATCACCTGAGTGCCCTTATTTACGGCTATGCCCCAGATTACTGGATGCTCAAGAACTCTTGGGGTAGAGATTGGGGCAACTTTGGGTTCTTCAGAGTTGCCTATGAGGAAGAGGGCGACGGTGCTTGCGGAATCAATCTGTGGGCAATCTACCCAGGCTTAGAAGGTCTTTCGGTCTGTTGTGTTTGTTTCAAAGAGCATCGAATGATCACCCTCGTTGGGGTTTGGGCTTCAGTGGATACAGGGTTTGGGCTTCAGTGGATACAGGGTTTGGGCTTCAGTGGATACGAAACAGGATTTGGGCTCCAGTAGACACAAAACATGCATCTGGTGTCAAACAAAGAAGAGCACTTCATCTCTCTAGGGTACAGAAACTTTACAGCATACTCTCCGAATGGAACAGAACCATAGCAATGAAATCTAGTCTGTGAACTCCCTTCCGCGCCTCCTACTCCATGAGAGTTTCCGTGCAATTGAAGAGGTGCACCGATGTCGACAAGTCAGTAAACCCAGCATGAATCGACGCATCGTCCGTATCGAACTCCGGGATCCACACCGTTCTGTTCCCGTACGGAGCAGGAAACGGAACATCCACCCCCTTCTCCAGCCTCGCGCGCGACGGGTGAACGAGCGTGTAGCGCAAGCTCTCCCCAGAACCCGTCACGTAGCCGAACAGGTCGTCGCTCTCGTCCTGGAAGACCAGAGAAATCGAATATGCGCTGTGGAACTAGAACTCATCTTCGTGCAGAATCCTCACCTTGTACTGGTTTCGCAGCGCGATCAGGTGCTGAGTGGCGTTGAAGAGCCCCGAATACTCCCCCTGACTGCTCCAGCTCGTGCCGTCGAACACGCCCACCTTCGTCGGTATGTCGAGATTGGACGGATTCTCCGCGAAGCTTGCAGGCTCGAAGAACTCCGACCCCTGGAACAGGGAGAGGATGCCCGGCGTGACGCAGAGGAAGAAGTGCGCCAAGAGAACACGATGGTAGGCAAGCAGCTCATCTCCGTCTTCACACTTCAACGCGACTGTGAACAGACGCTGCGTCTAGGCGTCACTCGCTCTCTCCAGCGCCACGTGTGACGACTCGGGCGTCTCCAGCGTGATCAGGTTCGTCTGCGAGAACGTGGACGACAAGTAGCTGATGATCTTTCGGGCAGAGATCCGGTCTCCGAAGAACAGCGCGCGCAGCGTGTTCATTCTACGCCTCAACCCGCGTCTCGACGGCTACACGGACAAGTCGCGCTTCGCGGTGAACCCGGCTCCGCTCCTGTCGACAGGCAGAACGATGTCCTGAATCTGGCTTTGTTGCGGCACCGAGATCAAATTGTCGTCGTCCTCGCCCAACTACGCGTCACTCGCCTTCTCCACACCCACCCAGAGCGAAAACGACTCTTGATAGTCATACACCACTTTACGCAGAAGAGCGATGTTCATGTCGATATCGTCGCCTCTCCCTGCAGCGCATTCCACGGAATTCAGCCGGAAGCAGAGCAGCCCTTTCCAGTAGACCCCGTCAAGGTCGAGCGTCTCGCTGTACTCGTACAGAATGTCCTCCACCGCCACGTACGCGGGAGACGAGGGCTCCAAGGCAAGGGTGCGAGCCGTGCGCCCGTCGTACTTGTACTCCGTCGAGTTCAGGAAGAGAGGACCGTAGGCGCTGGGCTTCGAGCTCTCGTCGTAGTTGTACCAGTCACTGAACGCGTCGAAGCCCGAGAGGTCGAAGTCGACGACGACCCGCATGCCGTACGAGTGGATGCTCGTGATCATGGCCTGCAACTCTGAGGCCGAGCCGAAATTGGGGTGCTGCACCCCAGGATACACGATACTCGACCGGTCTACGGAATGAGGAGAATCGCGCATTGCCGACACCAACACTTGATATTGATCGAATCCGACAGGGAACAGTGTGCCGGCTCCAGTGACATGATGCGGATGATGCTGACGCCCAGACTCTTCAGATACGGCAATTGCAACAGGAACGAAGAATAGGTGCCATACTCTAGAATGAACCAGCACAACGAGCACTACGCTTCATATGCGCGTTGAAGGACGGCAGATGAATGGTGTACATCACAGTCTGGGTTTGGGATGTCAATGACCTCATCGTCTTCAGTTTCCTATCGCCTCGCGATGCCGAGTCCGGGTTCCGATTCCTCCACCCATTCACCGTGTTGATTCTACACGAATCAGGGAGACCGCCCCATTCCTACACTTCCTTCCCGTTTACGCTCAAGTGGTGAGCTCTACTCCCGTCGCTTCCAGTCATGTGGAAGCAATACTCCGTGCTCGCCGCCACTCCGCCGGCATTGTAAAACCAGTAGCCATTCTGCTGCTTTCTACACCTCAGCACCTGGAACCGATTCTACAGCATCTCATACGACTTGTCCGTACTCCCCTTCGGCCGAAACGTAAGGGTCACAGAAACTGATAGGGGGGCATATACACGGAATGCTATGCCCGAGTTGTACTGAAGTCCGTCGTCTAGCATGTAGAAAAGGGAGGAAGACCAGAGATAGGTGCCAATGAAGTCGGTTCGCTCACAGCGATCTCCCACGAACCCCGGAACGCAATCCCGCTTGGCATCCGATTTCTTATGAAACAGGAGCAACAGCGGGACGAGAAGCACGATAATAAGCACAATCATAACCACGACGCCCAAAACGGCTTTTCGCTTTGGATTCGAATTCCTCTTGTTAGATACTGTCGGCTTGCGACGAATGTGGTCCGAACCGGCTCGTCTCCATTCCCTGTTCTCATTCTCGATGTATCTGTACGACATGGAATACTGACGTATTCGGTTTGAATGATCCATGGAATAATGGATTCAGCCTCCAATAGATACCAAATAGTAAATCCATCATGATAATGCATCATTTGCAAATGCAAACATTTCCCATCTCTTTCATGTCAGTGTTTTGCTTGCATTATGGGCCCGATCTTCCTTTTCCTGCTCTCTCTCGGCTTGTCCGTTACGCTGAGAGACGATTTCCTCGCGTTCCAGAATCAGTACGGGAAGCAGTATCTTCCCCAGGAACGAGCATATCGTGAGAGAGTGTTCCGCTACAATCTCGAATGGATCGATAAAATGAACCGCCAGGGTCATTCCTACACGTTGGGCGTTTCGCGCTTTGCCGACATGACGAGCACGGAGTTTGCATCTTCTCGCTTTGCCGGATGTCTGCTCCAAAGCAAAACACACAAAGAGCCTGTGCATCTGAACAACGAGCCGGAACCCGCCATCGATTGGAGAGAAAAGGGAGCCGTAACGCCCGTCAAAGACCAGGGCGATTGCGGTGCCTGCTGGGCCTTCTCGGCTACCGGCGCCATGGAGGGCGGACAGTTCATCTATCGCCACGAATCAGTGTCTGTGTCCGAGCAGGAGCTGATCGACTGCGACACGGAGGACAACGGATGTGGAGGCGGTCTCATGACTGGCGCCTTCCTCTATGCGATGGGAGGTGGTGTCTGCTCGGAGGAGGACTACCCCTACCACGCGAAGGACGAAGACTGCAAGCTGTGCCATCATGCCGCCGTGCGTCCGCGCAACTACGAAGAGGTCGAATCCGAGGACGGACTGGCGCTTAAGAAGGCCGTCTCGCTCGCTCCCGTCTCCGTTGCTATCGAGGCGGACAGTCCCGTCTTCCAGCACTACAAGAGCGGAGTGATCGACGACGAATCCTGCGGCGCGTCGCTGAACCACGGAGTGCTCGCCGTGGGCTACACGGAGGACTACTGGATTGTGAAGAACTCGTGGGGCGAGGACTGGGGCGGTAGAAATGTGTCATTGGAGTTACCGAGTAGACCACGGATACGTCAAGATCAAGTACGATGCGCAGGGCAACGGCATCTGCGGCATCAACCTGATGGCGTCCTATCCCGTGTTTTAGGCGGATCCTTCGTTAAGAAACAGGCTGCTTATGGACTGACAAAGTCGAATAACTCAACACTTGAAATGGAAAAAAACTCGCGATCTACACCTCACTCGTCGCAACTAGGCCCACCACACAGAGGAGGGTTCAAGTACACATCACTCTGCTGACTGTAAGCCTTCGTATAGTCTTCCGACGCATACACACTAATTCCTTTCTTCCCTCCGGCGCCGATCATCAGGTACTGTTCGGGTGACCTCACGTACACGTACTTCTACGCGTCACTGTTGCCGTGCTCCCCTACGGTGGGCTTCTCCACTCCGTCGATGAACTGGTCGGACATCTTCCCGTTCCACTTCCTCACAACCGTGAAGGGGTGTCCGCCCTTCGAGTAGAAGCCGATGTAGAGAAGGAGCGTGTCGCACTGGCCGTGGGCGTCGCGCCTCCGACTCCAGCGGTCCTCTCTGTAGAGACCGATGTAGTGACCGTTGTACTCCACCTGCATCAGCAGCAAGGTCGGCTTCTTGGACGCGGCACACCTGATCGTCACCCACTCCGCTCGCACCCACTCAAGCAAGTGAACAATGTGATAGCCATGAATCACGGAGGTGTAGATGAGACGCGGATCCTGCGACTGCACGCGGACGGGCAACTGACTCATGATCTCCTTGCAGAGTGCCGCGTTCAACAGCCGAGACGGCCCGATCACGTAGTACAGGTGGTACTTGCAGATGTTCATGATGTATTCTCCCTCGTCGATCCGGCGCTGCATCACCTCCATCTCCTCCTGCACGCTCCCGTCCTCGTTCCCGAACTGCGCGCTCAGCCGGATGCTCTCCAGCAGGAGAAGCTCCCACTCCTCTTCGTCCAGGAGACGGAGTTCAGTCTCGATTCTCCTCGCGTTCTCCTCTTCGTCTGCTCCCATGTCACTCCGCAGCAGCGTGGGGGCGAAGCGATTCAGATAGGTGATGTAGATCGACGGAAAGAGCTGAACGGTCAGCCAAAGAGAGAACGCACACCCAGTATCCCGCGTCCAAGAACGCGTCCACAATGCGCACAAACAGCGAGCTCTTCACGGACAGGAACAGGAGAGAGGAGATCCAGCTGCGGAACAGGTAGCCGTAGAGCGAGGGGTGAAGCGAGGAGAACTGAAGGTTGTCGGCGTTGGCATCTACTCATCCACTCGGGCAACGATCCCCACATCGGTTGTTCACCTCCGGCAAGTGCTCGATAAACGCCTCGTAAAAGCGTTGACTGATGATGAAGTACTTCTTGCGCAATTCAATGTTCTCCAGAATCGCCGTGATCATCACGTACGTCTCCTCCTCGCTAATGAAGTGGAGGAGCACGATGATCAAGTAGGGGAGAATCGGACAGAAATACAAGTCGTTTATATTGCTGATGACAAACAGAAGACGAATCGTGCACTCCCTACGGGGAAGAATCCTGTAGAACGCTCACTGCATGTCTTGAGTCATCAAAGGAAAGATATCCCAGTGAATCGTCGTACCGAACGAGGGGTACTATTCCGTAAACGGATTCAACGAAGACGCACGGTCGAGTAGTCAATCACCACACTCTTGAGAACCATTCGCGATACGGCAAGATAACTAATCCTGCAGCGTTTCGGATCCACGTCTTCCTCTGTTAGCTGCAGCGCTTTCCTCCACTGCTGCATGCCTACATCTTTAGGCTCCTTTTCGGAGATCTACGATTCCCATCATCAATGCTCTCGAATAGAGACACTGCCGCGCGTGTTCCGCATGACTACCGGATTAGCCCACAGAAACACCTCAAACAGCAATGGGGTTGGGCTTGTCTGCGGCGACGCCAGAAGGGCACAGATTCCCCATCGAAAAAGAATCGGAGTGTGCTCTTTTGAATCACTTCGTCGCAACAAACAGCGCTATCACTTACAACGACTCCTGTCTATCGTATATCTGAACAGACCCGTCCTCTCCCGTCGACACGATTCGCGTTCCCTCCTTGTTGAAGGCAACCGACCACACGACGCCATCGTGGCAGCTCAGCGTCTGCATCGAGTTATCCGTCTTCAGGGGCCACACGATCATTTTCCTGTCCGTTCCACTACGCGTCACGCGAAAGCTCCTCTCCTACCTAGATGCCAAATACTGCTCATCCGCGGACACAGAAACGCCAGTCACCCAGCCGCTATGACCGCTGTATGTGTGCTCGACCAGGTTCTCCTTGGTGAGAACGTTGTAGCTGATGATGCTCTTGTCATCAGAGCCCGTGTACAGCCGAGATGATGCGGAAAAACACAAACAACGCACCGCCATCGTGTGGTCTACTCTAAACCGGGTCTAGCAACAGTACCGTTGTAGGTGTGAATGATCGTCTTCTTGGCAAGCTGGATCACGTTCACGATTCCGTTCTTGTGTCCCGTCGCCAGGTACTTGCCGTCAGCAGACTATTCTCTCACGCCAAGCCAATACAACTACAATGGCCATCGACATGATGAATCCGCTCGCTGTATCGATCTCGCCAACGATATCAAATGTCTGGTCGTTAAAAGCACTCATTCAAGCGGCTAAGGGATATCTCTCCTTCAATACTCCACAGCTTCACGACCCCTGCTCCATTTCCTGTGATGAGCATGTTGCCCTATTCGTGAATGAATGTGGATAATTGCACGTCCGAAGTCAACACAATGGGCCACACTTCCATAGGGCCAAGCGTCACGCTCTTCACGGGAAGGCCTAGTCGTGATACGTATTCTGCGAAGCCACCAGTGTCAGAAGCACGGATACACACGAAGCCATCAATACTGCTCGTAGCCACAAGTCCCTTCTCACTGCTGGTGGCGATGCTCACAATTCCCATGTGCTGCGACTTCAAATCGAACTTCTTTTCCAGAGAAGGAGTCCTATGCATCAATCCTCATTCTTGCTGACACCAAATGCACGTCGTTCCATCGACAGATCCAGTAGCCACCTCTCCGTTACTCAGCCACGCCGATGTCCAGATCGCTTCACCGCTTTCATTTGTGTAGTTCTTCGTGGGCGCAAACTACAGCTGTGATGGTAAAGACAGTGGAAACATACCATCCTCTTTCGGTAAACTGTTCTATGATCATCCACTCCTTTCAATTCGCTATATGCATCACGCAAATAGTTCGTGCTGGCATACTATAAGCATACAGAACTCGTTACTGCTGATATCTCACAAACAAACAGAACTCGTTAATGCTGACGTCTTGCTATGACGGCACTAATCGCATTGAAGGCGGGAGACGCTCTCATCTTTTCGAGTCCGGGAAGGGCTTCAGGGTTACTCGCGATTGCCATCATATCGCCACCACTCTGGGAGATGATGGATATCGTCTTCGCCACATCCGGGTCTTGGGCCAGCGACATCAGCACGCTGTTCATCTCCATCCCCAGCTCTTCGTCCGTCAGTCCACTGTAGTACAGGAACAGGTCGTTGTCAATTCCGCCCACATTCATGTCCGCGAACGGATTCGATCCCATTCCAGGCACAGTCTGCTGCGAGGGTTGCGGGAGAGGAGCCGGAGCTTCTTGCGCGTGACTGAAGAATGATGCGCAATTCACCTCTACAACTCATCATTCCCGCTGCATTCCTACGTCGCAGTGTGGAAAGAAGAAGGTTCAGCCAAGGCACATTCATATTTCCCGGCTTCAGCACGAAATACGATATGTCAGAAACAGTCTCGATTTTGAACCCCGAGAGCAGCAGCGCTCGCGTTCCCGCCTCCCTACGGTTCAGCGCCTCCACCACTCCTACATCCCCGTGAGCCGATTCTTCAGCTTCTCGAAGTCGCACTTGACTTTGCCGTACTTCTGCACGTCCTTCACCGCGTTCTGCAGAATCAGCGCCCACATCTACTCGTGACCCGCTCCGTTCAGCGCTACGTCGATCGCCTGCTTCATTTTTGTCTCGTTTCCGCACTCCTTCGCCAAGGTCTCGATCACATCATTCATCTCCCTCTTCATCGCGTCGGTCACGCCCACCATGCCAAACGTCTCCTCCTCGATCGCACACATCTCGTTCTTGTTCTCGCTCTCCTCGCTCTCCTCCTCCAGCCCCATCAACACCATTCTTTCTCTCTTCTCCACCCTCCTCTCAAACTCCATCATATCCTTCTCGTCGCTCCCCGTCAGCTCCAGCTCGCCCTTCCAGTAGCACTGGATCGACAACTGCTTCGCGCTGTACTTGAATTTCAGCTGAGGGAACTGGTTTGTGCTCACGACGACCAGACGAACCGACGGGCAAGACGGCAGGTTCGATGCCAGCGCGTTCAGGACACTGTGGCTCTTCTCGATGCGGTCCGCGTGCCAGTACACACACAGTGCGGGGATGGAGGGGTTGGACAGCAGCGTTTCCAGAGATCGCACAGAGGTCAGTTGCCATTGCTAATGATCACCGTCTTCTCGTACTTCTACTCCATGTTCGCCCACAACGATTCCCTCAATGTCGTTCGATACATCGAGACTCACCATGTCCACTTCTTCCGCCTCTAGCGTACACATTGCGTTCCACTTCTCCTCCTCCGCTCTGCGTTCCGCTTCCTTTCGGAGGCGCTCCTCCTCTGCAGCCTTTCGTTCCGCTTCTTCCTTCGCCTTCTGCTCCGCCTCGCGTTTCATTCGCAATGATTCGGCAATGGCTCTCTGCTTCTCCAGCATCATCTTCAATCGTCGCTCCTTCTCCTCCTCTTCCATTCGGCGTTGCATTTCCTGACGCGCCAATAACTCGGCTGCTTCCGCCGCTCGACGCTCCTCCTCCGCCTTCTTTCGCGCTGCTTCCTCTTCTTCTCTGCGAATCCGCTCCTGCTCTAAACGCTCTTCCTCCAAGCGTCTCCGCTCTTCTTCCTCTCTCTTTCGCTGTGCCTCCTCTTCCTCCTTCTTCCTCTTCTCCTCTTCTTGACGTCTCTCCTCCTGTTCGTGCTGTTCCTTCAACACACTCAGGTATTCCGTGCACTTCTCCGATATCTCCTTAAACAGGTCACTCATCTTCTCGAAGTCGCCGTGCATCGCTTTGATCTAGATATCACCCCACAGCGAAGAACCCACTTTCTCGCACGTCTCAGGACCATATGTCTGCTTCTCCGGATTCGTCTCGCACGCCTTCTCGTACATCTTCTCCACCTTCGGCCCCAGCTCGTTTGTCAATTCCAGCCGATACGCATCGAGCGTCTTTGACTACGACCATGAAACAGAAGGGGTAGGTATTACGACACTCTCGCACGTTTCCTGGTTTAACGTCGTTTGGAGGGTTGAGAGATCGCCCGCGATTTCGCCCACTCTTCGCTGCTGCACAGATGAGTCCAACGATTCCAAGCACCTACAACCTTCTTGAACATGATTCTGAAGACTACTGTGATTGAAACAAACACTTCTACAACTCCCACGGGAAGTACAGCTGCAACGTGTTGTTGTAAATGGTCTTGCCAGCCTCCTCGACGCCAACCCCATGGCACGCTGCGATCACTTCCAGCACTTGTCTATTCCTCAATGCAATCCGCAGAGCACACATCACACAGCAGGGTTCATTCCGCCCCTTCACCAAGCAATCGCTCTCGTACTTCTCCACTCTCTTTGCCGGGAAGTGCGTCTTGACGAGTGGGTAGGAGGCATGTGTTGACGAGATGCCACAGTAAGGACCGTCTGCTCATGAGTAACAACTCCAATCACCACCTGTCTCGATGAGGATACGGTCGAGAGGCACACTCCGAATCACGTCCAAACTCTCCTGCGTGCGCATTCCCGAACCGTTGAAGCCGATGTAGAATCCCATGTCCAGCAGGCGTTTTGCCATCTCCTTTGAGCCCGTAAAGGAGTGCACACAGCCGCGCAGCGTGTGATTTGGGTCCTCTTCCTCAAACACTCTCAGGAAGTCCTCGTCGCAACTGCGACAGTGCAGGAACAGAGGCAGATCAAGCTCACGCACCAGTTCGAACTGTCTCCTGAAGTATATGTTCTGTGTCTATTCCTAAGCCAACGACTCTACGGCCACTTCCTTGTCCGTGAAGTGAAGACGATCATAGTCCAGTCCGAACTCTCCCACCGCCACAATCTTCTTCATCGCCTTTCCCTTCTTTCCTATCTCGATGAGATCCTTCATCAGCTTATCCGCGTCCCCCTTCAGGAATTCAGAGCACCGCGTTGGGTGGACACCAACGGTGGAGTACAGCCGCTCATCCATCTCGGTCAACGCAAGGGCTTCCTCTGTTTCCTCCAAATTGCCCGCTATGATATCAGAACGAAACTAGTGAGAATATCAAACCTGTAATGATGATTTTGGACACGCCCTCCTTCCATGCACGCTCCAGCACCTTCTCTCTGTCATTTGGATGTCTCACGGATCCTCGGTACACACCAGCGTATACCTCGTCTGTGAAATTGAGTCCCTATGGAAATCAGGAGAACGGAAGAGTGGAGTACAATATCGCACATCTGCAGCTTCCTCTGAACGCAGGAACTCGTAGACATGATTCTCTTGGCTAAGATGGAGCGTTTCAAAAGAAACATTGCAATTCACATGTACAGCACACTAGGGTTCTTGGTATTCATTGCCAATCCCACGTGACTAAACCCGCTGTTCGGTGTCAAATAGAGTACATTGCACTGCCCAAGAAGATAGAGATCGATAAATGACCGCATCACTCCCGCTTCCTTCACCACGCCCTTTCCAACATGCATGCGCGGGAGCGAGTCAACCAGAATCAGAGAGTCCTTGAACTGTCTCCGGAACAGCGCCTCCACCTTGTCCGAATCGGTTGAGAGAAACACGCGACTGTCCTCCTTCTGTAGCGTCTTTCGGATCTTCGGCAACTGCTGCACGACGGAATTCATCTTCAAGAACACTGTGGACTCGTGCCAGTTCGCGTTGAGGTTCCCCATCCGCGCGTGCACGCCAACGACGAACCGACCCTCAAACTGCTTCAAATACGAATCGATCACTTCACTCAGGTACTCGCTCGGCTGGAACACGTTGTTCACGCACACGCGATACCACGACAGTTCGCTCATCTCAAACGACGGCGATTTCGTCAGACCGATGGAATGCAGCTTCGTTTGGGAGGAGGGGAGTTTCAGCACATTGCTGGCGTATTGATGCATGGAGAGAATGAGAAGGTTGCTGGGGTAAATAGACGAGAAGTTGACGTCTTTGTGAATGCCCGCGTATCGTTTGTCCCACGCGAAGTTGATGACGTGCGAGAATTGCTTCTTGAGTTGCGGACTGAATGCGTACGGGCTGGCCTCTATGCATTAGGATGAAGCGAAGGCCAAAACGCAACGAAGAGCGGATCTTGTAACGATACGTGAAGTTCTGAAGCGGGAAGCGAAAGAAGCGACTCGGAAGCGCTGGAGCGACGACTACAATTCATTGGAGAATAGAAATAGCACTCTGAACCGGTCTATCGTGGAGAATGCCGAGCAGAAGCGCATCACACACGCCCACTATTTGACCCGCCATGCCCGTGGTTCCCTTCTTCTCGTACACAATCAGCTGTGCAGAACGATGTGTACCGTTCTGTTGAATCCTCTGATACTCCGTATTCATGTACTTGAGAAAGCGAGAGGGTCCGTACACCCATTTTGCATCAGCTGATGACTCTATTGCGTGGCTTGCGACAATACTGGGAGAAGGTTCTGAACCTGAACCGTGTGCCATCGTAGGAAAAACAGAAACGGGTTTGAATGGATTCGGCGTGGAATTCGTTCTATCCACGGATAGTGAGAAGGACCGCTATGAAATGAGGAATTCGATTAGAAAAGACATTGTACGTGGTAATGTTGTCATTGCTGTCATACTGAAATCTCCGTAGCCGAGTCTCGTTCAGATAATGCGCTAGAAGGACACAACAGAAGAAGGGAAGAAGAAAATGGAGTCGGCTCTTCTTCGTTCTGCGTTTCATCGTTGAACTATCTCCAAACAAACAGGAGTATGAGTGATGTCTTCGACTGCCACTGCGATGACAGTGGGAACTGTACCGACTGCCACTGCGGCTACGACTACGGCTGTAATGGTGTCGGTGGCTGTGATGATGACTACGATGACTGCGACTATGACTACGATGACTCCGACTGTGACTATGCCGACTTCGACTGTGACTACGGCGACTTCGGTCCACTCGCACATCCTCCTTGCTTCCCATCTTCTCCTTTCTCCTCGCCTGAATCGCCGCCAGCGCCGACTCCATCGCCATCATGCTACTGTCCCACTCGTCATCCGGTCCGCCGTAAGCAGACACGGGGATATCGTGCACCTCTTGCCTGTTGCTGCGCACAAACCCGTTCACTGCCGTGGAGGCGGGAGCCAGAGGCGCCGAGACGCTCGGCTGCCGGTTCACCATCGTGTAGGTGTTTGAAGAGGGGTCGTACATCGTTTGATAGACGCCTTGACTCGACCCGACAGCAACGCCTTCGCTCTTCGTCTCCTTCTCCTTCTCGTAGTAACTCTCGAACGCGTCGCGCTCCCCGTACTTCATCACATCCTGGTCCATAAACCCGAGTCCCACAGAGCCCTTCTTCACCTCCTTCTCCGTCACGCCCGACGCCAGAGCGCGCAGTGCTGGAGGCACCTTCTGCTCGCTCACCTGGAAGAACTTCACGAGCTGGAAGGCGAACTGCTTGTTCTCCTGCGTGAACAGCGTGATCGCCTTCCCCGACGCGCTGCCGTCCACAGAGCGACACGTACGACCAATGCGGTGAACGTAAATGTCCACGTTATTCGGAGTGTCGAAATTGATGACTATTTCTCATCCACTCTCTCACCTCTCACCCGTGTTCACGTCGTTCACGTCCAATCCACGCGCCGCCACGTCCGTCGCTATCAGCACACTTAGTTGTCCCTTCTTGAAGCGCGCGATCGCCTCGCTGCGCTCGTACTGGAGCCTGTCGCCGTGGATGCAGTCTACCGGCGCGGTGGTGATGCGACGAATGATGCTGACGAGCTCCTCGGCGGACTGGCGGGTCGCCACGAATAGCAGCACCTTGCCCTTCATCTCGAACGAGGCGATGTTCTGCTTGAGCCACGCGATCTTCGCGGCGTAGTTCTACGCTCAACGCAACAACGAGAAGTCTACGCGCAGCACGAGGATCTCCTGCTCGATCGCCCTGTTCGCCAGTCCAGCGCGACCCACCGCCAGTCGCGCCGCTCCGTGCATTAGCTCCACCGCCAGCCGCACGATGCGAGGCGGGAAGGTCGCGGAGAAGAGAAGAAGCTGGCAGTCCTCGCGAACCACCGACAGGATGGAGCGAATCTGCTTCTCGAAGCCCATCGACACCATGCGGTCCGCCTCGTCCAGCACGATGAAGGAACACCACTTCAGGGGGAGGTACTTCGCGTTGATGATCTCGATCAGACGACCCGGCGTCCCGATCACGCAGTGGTAGTGGTGGTTGAAGAGGGCCTTCTTCTGCTCCCACTCGCTCTGCCCGCCCGTGATGCACAGCAGCGACAAGTCGAACAGCGAGAAGAAGGGCTTGGCGACGGCTGCGATCTGCTCCGCCAGCTCGCGGGTGGGAACCATCACGATGGAGATCGGACCTTCCGCCTCCTTCGCGTATCTAGGCTTCAGGCGGGAGTAAAATGCCTACGACTGACCCAGTATGTGAACGATTAGGGGTATTATGTAGCACAGGGTCTTCCCGCTGCCCGTTGGACTGCTGCCGATAACGTCGCGACCGGCGAGGGCAAAGGGAATGGCTACCGACTGGATTGGAGTGGGGCGCATGCAATCGTGCGATTGGAGGTAGGATACCAATGTGGAGGGAATGGGCATGGCACTGAAGTCGAGGCATGGAGGGGGTGACTTCAGGGGAATGGGGGACGCCTTCATGAGATTGTGGATCTCAATGCGATTCTCCTCCATCCACTTGGCAAGCGCATCCGACACGGGAGGAGTGTCAGCAGAATAGAAGTCCTTCTTGCACTCCGGATAGGACGACTCTCGCTGGAGGGCAGTCACTACATTCACCTCGTTGGTTTGCATCTTGACCGGGTTTCCGTCCTTGTCGTAGGTAACTACGGTGAAAGCAACAAAGAAGACACACTCCCACTTCCATCATCTCCGAGCACCTTCTTTTCTTCCTTCACGAGAGTCTCGTAGTCGTCCTCTTCTCTTTCCATCACTTCGACTGCTTTCGCAGAACGGGTCTACGAGTAAGCGAGATTCATCCTCCGTGTACTGCATCTTCGTCGTCTCTCTTCATCGTTTCATCAAGGCCCTGCATAAACGCATCAAGCGGATCCATCTCCTCCGAGGCGTGGCCAGTCTCTTGGTTCCCATTGTTTTTCTGCTCTGGCTTCATTTCAATAGGAGATTCACTCTCCTTCTCTACTCTTGACAATGACCGTCGCTACACTACTCATCTCTTCTTCCTCGTATAGCTTCTCTTCGTCCTCTTTCATGATGCGATTCTCAGTCGGTTTGGCGTGATCACCTCCACCCGCTACGATTCACCGAAAGATGAAGCGAATACCGAATATCTCCGGTCTGCCAATCGCCTTCTTGTTGTAGCGGATGTACTGCTGCATCGGAAGGATTGTGTGGCGGATTTGACGACTCTTACGAATCGCAGTGGGTGCGAATGCAACAAACAGCAACCATGAATAGTACAAACTTAATGACAATCAGGATTCGAAGTCCAGTCTAGCCATGATCCCACAAACTCACAGCTCACCTCCCAGCGCATCCTCGAAGGTAATCTCCTCGTCACGGTCCCACAGAGTGTTCAACTCAGAAAAGTTGTTCTTCAGAGGGGACAGACGCAGCGGTCTTCCGCAGATACGGCTCTCCATTTCAAAACGGAAGGATCCCTACAACGCATGAGAACAGAAACAGGAAGAAGAGTACATAGGGTCCGTTGATCAGCTTCAGGTCGTTCTTGCGCATTTCGAATTCGTTGTTGTAAACCTGCGACTCATGAGGAACATGCCGCCTCTTACGTTGCTGCAACTCTCTTCCAGCGGGTGGGGATCAATTCTTCTCGGCTCCTTATCAAAACCGTCTCTCAAACGGTCGATGTGTTGATTGGGATACTCCAAATGATTTGCACTCTACAGCCGTGAGTAGCGCAAGGCACCGTTCACCATATGCAATGAATGAAGAAACTGGATAATTCCTAGTGAAGAAAGCAGTCTTTCATTGAAGAAACCCTGGGGCGCGAAATTGCCCCTATTCCCGTTATTGCCTTGTTATCCGAGCCAAACCATGAGTATAGCAAAAGGGGTGAATGGATCCTATTCGGAGTGTCCGTCCAAACAGATTGTCGTGCCCTTTTCTCTTGGATGTGTTCATGGCTCTCAGTCAAGGAAGAGGAAGCTCCCTTCGCTACGATCACGTCCCACACACTCTTTGGTGAAGAAAACACAGCTCAGCTATTCTCGCTCCTCCTTTGCGCAAATCTTCTGGAACACATCGTCGAGGGAAGACTCGCAAATGCTCCATCTCGTGATCAGCCCCTTCTTGTGAAGGTCCATCACCGTAATCAAGACCTGCGACAAATCCACCTTCTCCTTCGCCACAGTGAACGTGTAGACGCCGAAGTTCTCCTCCGTGAACTCCATCGCGTTGCAGATGCTCGTGTGCACGTACTCCACGACATTCGGCACGCTGTCCACAAACGACACGGAGAACAGCAGTCCTCTGCCGTACTTGTTCTTCAGGTGAATCGGCGTGCCGACGCACTGCATGCCCTGACTCGTGAGAATCGCGATGCGCGAGCACAGCGCGTCCGCCTCCTCCATCGAGTGCGTCGTCATCAGAATCGTCATCGACTGCTGCATCTTCTTCACCGTGTCCCAAATCGCGAAGCGCGTCTCCGGGTCCAGTCCAGTCTACTCATCACGCCTTTCTGCCTCCCCCACCGTGGGCTCGTCGAGGAAGAGAAGCTTCGGGTGACTCATCAGCGCCATGCCGAGCGTCAGGCGGCGCTTCTGCCCTCCGGACAGCTTCGACGACATGAAGGAGAAGGCGTCGTGGTCCAGTCCCACCTGCTCCGCCACCCTCTTGGCTGCCATCCTGTAGTACCCGCTGTTCACGTGGTGGAGACGCGCAATCAGCTGGAGGTGGTCGCTGACCGACAGCTCGTCGAAGAACGTGTCGAACTGTGGCACGACGGAGATGAAGCGGCGCATCGCGCGTCTGTTCTTCGAGCTGTTGCCGAACACCTTGAACTCGCCGCGATTCGGATTCATTTTGCCCGTCAGGATGTTGATGAGGGTCGTCTTGCCCGCTCCGTTGGGGCCCAACAATCCGTACACCTCGTAGTCGTTCACCGCGAAGCTGATGGGTGGGAACACGCGCTTGTGACCCTCCTTCGTGAAGAAGTACTTGGACACGCCGTCGACGACCAAACTCCTTCGGTCGCGGTGATCAGGCGTGTATTCCGCGAAGCTGTCATTGATCGTCGCTTCTTCCTTCGCCACGTCGTCGTCCGTGATCAGCGTGCTGTCGTCCATCTCGCGGTAGCCGTTCTTCACGTGCTTCTTCTGGTAGAACGAGTCCAGGAGAGTGCCGATGTCGATGCGGAGGTACCAGATCACATAGCCCAGCGCCACGTACACGATGAACATCACCACACTGGCGATGACTGCCGCTCGGTAGGCAGCCACGCCAAACACGGCGGGCGTGAGCATGCGCATGCAGATGATCGTCATGTTCGTGAGAGGAAGGAGGTGTAGCCACAAGGACTCCGAGCTGTAGCAGAAGTACCCAATGCAGTTCAGAACGATGTTCACAGAGACAGCGATGACGCTAGGAGTGAGCGGGAACAATAGAGACAACGGTGATTTGATGATGCTGGAGACGAAGAGAGCGAAGGCGATGGCGTCGATCGAGCCGAGCACAAGATACACCCACGACCTGAACGAGAACGAGATCATCTTCAAATCGATGCTGAAGATCACGGAGCACAAGCTACAGGTGAACGAGGCATCAGCGCAATCACATCACGTCCATCACAATGATGACCACGGTCCAGAACACGAGAGAGCTCAGGTAGTACTCCCTCCACGAAACGTTGTTGAGGAAGAGAATCGCGGTGCGTCCCTGCTTCATGTCGTCAACCAGTCTGTTTATGACTCACCCCTCCCACTCCAACCGGTAGATCATGTAAGAGCACAGGCAGCACACGAAGAACGGGATGAAGTAGGAGAACAAGGTCAAGAACCCGGAAGACAGGTCCGGGTAGTACTTCTTCGCCGTGAAAGAGGATACGCGGCACACTACGGGATGACATAAACGACCCGCCACTACAGTAGGCCTTGGGCAACTGTCCGTTGAAGTGGTGTGCCTGCATGACGTTGAGAGCGGTCACGATGCTTCGGTCGGAGTCGAACGTGAGCGCATGGATGATGCCGCCCGTGTAATACACATAACTGCCCCAGAAGTCGGACATGAAGGCTCCCACGTCGACATAGCGCTCGTTGTTCTTATCGTACGCTTCCAGCGTGTACTGGGGAAGCTGCGTCTGGAACCACTCCATCGCCTCGCTCTGGTTCAGATTCACTCGAACCACGCCGTTTGCGCTCAGCTTCAGCCACGCCTCCTACCCATCACTCCAGCCATCGCACCGCTACCAGACGCTTCTTCGTCTCCTTCTCGAGAGTGGTCGTTTCCTCAAAGACGTACTGGTTCGTGAAGTTGGCGTTGATCTGCGTCAGGTCTCCAGGCCACGACTCCACGTTCAGCTTCGTCTTCAGCCCTGCTGTGCATTAGTCTGCTCCATTGTGCTTACATTGATCCACAAGCAAGCGAAGCGGGGAGAAGTGCTCGCTATACTTGGTGAACAACAAGGGATCTGCACATAACAACCTCCCACACACCCAAACAATCCACCACTTGCGAATCTCTCTGAACGTACCACGTCGGAGGGTTGTCGTTGTCGATGCAACCCATGAAGCTGTAGCTGCCGTCCGGACACTGCATGGGACGAAGCTGGATGCCCAGGATGATCATGTTGAATATCCAAATCGCCAACGCCACCACGATGATGATGTACTTGCGGTAGTCGTGCAGAAGCAGCTTGCCGTCCAGCCAGAGCAGAGAGAGGAAGACCTGCCATACCGACGCTTCCGACGTCACTTCCATATCCATCTCTCTTGCGGTGGTCGTTGCCTCTTGCTGTGGGACTTCGTTCTCCTCGTTTCTATTGGTTACCGTCACAAGGCACTTCTACATAACGGGAGGCAACTCCATCTCCTTTACAGGAGAATCCTTCACAGGAGAATCCTTCACTGGAGACTCCTTCACCTCTTCCGTCTTCGCTTCCTCGGGAACAGGAATCGGCTCGGCTGTCTCCTCCTCCGAGCTGGAAGCCTCGAAGCAGTGGCGACAGTACACGCCGTCCAGTTCGTACGGCTTTCCCTTCTTGCTGTACACCGTCACTACACCTCACATCTCCTCTCCACTCGCACCCTTCTCGGCTGGGTTCATTCCGCAGATGGCACACAGCTTCACCTGCTTGCGCTTCTCCTTCTCCTCGCGCTCACGTAGCTGCTCATCCGCCTCCTCCACGTTCCGGTTCTCCGCCACGACCTTCAGGAACACCTCGTTCAGACTCGACGGACTGATCACCCACTCCTTCGTGCACTTGCACTTGTTCACGTCCATGATGAATCGAGGCAAGAATCTGACCATGACGCCATACTCCGACCCTCACTTCATGTCCTCGTGACCGATGCCAACACTCAGCATCACCGTCGTGTACGAGATCATCTCGCTGTTCACCATGTACTGCTATGCCTCACGCAACGTTCCAGTCATCACGTTCATCAGGTCGAAGATCTCGTTCGCGTTGCAGTTGTCGTTCAGCGACACGTCCAGCTTGTAGCCCTTCCCATGCGTCTCCTTCAAGCCATACGGCGAGCCAATGGCTCGCAGACGTCCCATATACATAATGGCAATGCGGTCGGACATCACGTCCGCCTCCTCCATCGAGTGCGTCGTGAGAATGATCGTGTGGTCCTTCTTCATCGCGTTGATGGCGTTCCACACCTCGAGGCGGGAGATGGGATCCATTCCGCTCGTCGGCTCGTCCAGAATGATCGTGTTGAACCCCTTCATGCAAGCCAGCGCCACCGACAGCTTTCGCTTCATACCCCCGGAGAACGTCTTCGTATCGCCATCGATGTGCTTGTATAGAGAGAACACCTTGAGAAGGCGCTCGCACTCCGACGTGACAGTGTCTCTGTCGAAGCCGCGGAAGAGTCCGATCACCATGAACATCTGTCGAGGCGAAAAGTGAGGCCAGAAGTAATCGAACTGGCTGCAGATGCCGAACCCGCCCTGGATGTCCGTTCCGTACTGGCTGAACGGCTTGCCGTCCACGTAGATCTCTCCGTAGGTCGGTTTGTAGATGCCCGTCAGCATGGACACCGTCGTCGTCTTTCCAGACCCGTTCTACGCGTAATGGCACAGATGAGAGCAAGCCGGTCCGAGGATGGTGAACACCTGGTTCGGCTTCACCTCCACGTGCAGTTCCTTCACCGCCGTGCACGTGTTGAACAGCATCGTGGCGTAGGAGAAGACGATGCTGTGGTTCTGTTCGCTCTTCACCGCGTCCTCCTCGCGGTTGTCGACGCCTCTGTCCCTCAGACGCCCCTCGCACTCCTACTCGATCTTCACGACGGGTCGCGAGCACCAGAAGTCGGTGGTGAACATGAAGCAGCACTTCTGGTGGTGTCCGTAGCGATAGAGGAAGTACCACGAGTAGCAGAAGAGAAGCAGGTATCCGTACAGGAAACAGAAGACGGCGGACGAGCAGCTACGGTCAAGAGAGCGAAGAAGTCAAACTGGGTCCCGTCGAAGACCGCTCCCTTGAGCACGTCGTTCCACGTGAAGACAGGATGATGTTCGCTCACCGTGTCTTCGATGATTTGCAGCGCCTTCGAGTAGGTGGGGAAGGGGAACAGATAGGAAACCAGGAAGTTCCAGAGCGTGAAATAGAACCGGTCGTTGTCCAGCGACGTCGCAATGGAAACGTACCAGAAGAAGGCGAAGGCGAGCGCGAACACCCAGGTCCGCTTGGTGAAGGAGCTGTGAGTCAAACCGCACGACGAGGCGTACACGATGAAGAAGGCGAAGAAGCAGGTGCCGAGGAGGTACAGTGTGGACAGGAATGTGGGAATCTAACAATTAGTGTGAATGACTGCTCCCACTCCAACCGCCTGTACAGAGAGGAAGTGCATCTTCAGAATGCGCCCGGTGATCTCGAACAGCACGGACTCAACGAGAGAGAACACGAAGAACAAGTCCGCGTAACTCCAGTAATGCGACGATTCCTAAGCCTCAATCGCTCCTTCCGTCAGTACCAGCAGTCCGATGGAGCGCAAGTACGTCAGCATGGAGTCCTTCTTCTCCGAGAGAAGCCAGGTGCTGAAGAACAGCGTCACGATTAGACCTAGAAGGATCATGGCAACAGTGATGGGAGCCGTTTCGTTGTTGTTAACGGATGCTGCCTATTCGTGAAAGGGATGGAACGAGAAAACAGAAATATCCATATCGCGAAGACCCAGGTTCAGGCGCTTGTACTCAGGAATGTAGTAGCGATTGATGGCGGACTCCATGGCGTGCTGCAGTCTCACCTCAAGCGAATGAGCCATGTGGGACGAGAGACGAGTCCTACGCATCACCGCGATAGAAAGGAGCCCACAATTGTTCATAGGTGCTGTTTGCCCAGATGTGGTACTCCAGCGCATCTGTAGTGTTCTCGAAGAACACGCCCATCACAGAGTACGGAGTCGATGCGTTGTAGGGGACGTAGACACCCTTGTAGTATTCCGTTTGATTGCCTGTGTGTCAGATAAAGAAAGAATAAGCTACTGTAACCAACCACATCCTCCCCGAAGGTCAGTCCATTCATGTCCGAAAAGACCTTCATGATCCCGTTGATCTCTTCCGTGTTGGGTGCATAGATCAAGGTTCTGCAAGTATCTCTCGTGGATTTGGGCGTATACACTTCACCCTTCCTAATCGTGACAGCGACACGATCGCGAAAACCCATTCAAATTCCTGCATCGATCGATTATCTCCACTCGCTTGACGACTCCTAACTCTGTTGAAGCCGTATTCCGGTACAGGAAGAACACAAAGATGGTAAGGAATACTATGCATGAGCAGCAATTCGAATCACGAACCAGGGGAAATGAGGAGAAACGCGAAGGCGTACTTCCGCAGCCAGGCATTCACCCAGTTCTTTATTCGGAGCGCCTTGAATTGTCGGTATTGGACAGACCAGTACGATGTCATATGAAGAAATGTGATCCCGCACTGGATTGTTGACATCGGGCGTTTCATTTGGTAGCCGGTTCATGGAATTGGCGACGATGGCCTTCTGGTACTGTATGAGCCTCTTCCAGATGCGTAGAATGGTAATGGAGTGGGCGTAATCATTCAAAGAAGGAATTGGATCATCATCCCTTTCTTTCATGCCGATAACAAACACGTCTCATGGAAAACTAACTGTGTTCTTTCTCTAGCAGCAATTCCTGCTCAAACCGCTCTATCATTGCCTTCTTGCCGGCAATTGGAGCGAGTCTCCTCAGCAGCCTGGTAGTCAAAGCACCGATTCTTCTTTTCAAAAGGATATCACTTCTCAAAGGGCAGCAACTCCACCTCGTAATCGCCCCTCAGGACGCGAATCATTTCACTGGAGCAACTCTCATACCCCAGAGAGAGTACGATGCGTGTCCAATCGTCGTCACTCAAGTCTGCGAAGCCCCCTCTTTCCATCACTCTGTGAATCACCCAAAGAAGGCACTTCCACTTTACAAAGAGGGAATACATGGACAGGGAACGACCGTTGAGCAGCACTTCGGAAAAACCACCACTGTGGGAGAATTGATCATGCTATGCATCACTTCGCGAATTCACCACCACATAATTCATCACGCTGTCTACATCCTTCACAAACGAAACCACATAGTTCTTCTCCACGCCTCGAATGTAGTGAAGCCTGGACGCTCGCTTCACCGCCGCTCGGTGGATCTTCTGTCGTCTCTCCTCCTCCTTCACTTCCTCAGGCGTTTCCTCGTACGTGCGCACGCTCGGTCTCTTCTCCCTGTGCTCCGCAAACACCTCGTCGTGTTCCACACTCCCCACCACGTGTCTCTGATCCGTCACGGCAGTGAATGCCAGGTTGGCTCTCCCTTGAAGGTACTCCTTCAGCGCCTTGTACCGCTGTTGCGCGGCGAACGACGTGCCGCTCATCTACGAGTAAGCGAGATGTGCTGCCACCACCAGCGTGCCGCTGAAGTACTGCGTGTTGCCGAGATAGAGACCCGTGAGGTTGCGCAGAATCGACAGCGGGAACATCGTGATCGACGTGGGCGTGATGTTGCGATATTTGTTGTATTTGTTGATGACGGGGAAGGCACTCGTGGGGTACGGTCCGAAGCCGGTGCGCCAGCTACGGGTGAGGGAAACGCCAAGACCTACTCGCGGGGGAACAGAGCGCGAACGCAGTTGCAGCCTATCGGAATTGTGGGGGCATCCCACTGAGAAAGTGCCGCGAGAAGCTGTTCTGTGTGAGCGACTCTCAGTGTATCGTCATTCCCGCGGTTGTAGGACAGGTACGTGCACGTGACAGTGTACCAACTCAGTACCTTCACATCTCCCTCCCCCACCACCCTCTTCACACGGTCGCTCTGCAGGAAGTCCACCAGAGCAGGGAAGACGTCGCAGTTCAGGAGCAGCTCGCCGTTGCGCGTGAGGCAGAGCAGCAGCGTCTGGAGGAAGCGCAGGAGGCTGATGATGTGTTCGTCCGAGAGAGCCGTCGGGTTCTCGATCTCCTTCCAAACCACACTACGCCTTATGCGATGGGGCAACGCGAACGCGAGGGAACAGTCGATCATGTCCACGAGCGACAGAGAGGATCGGAAGCCGAGACGGTGGAGCAGATAGGAGGAGAGAAGGAGAACGCGAAGGAGTCCAAGTCTCTGGACGATGTCGGTGGCTTGGGAGACGGCTTGGAGAATGACTCGGTGGAAGGAAGAGAGGGTGGGAATGACGTTCAGAAAGGAGGATTTGAAGGTGTGGGGAATGCCCATCTTCTCCATCACGTCTCTACAATGAAAGGAGGTTGTGGAGCATACATGAGTTGAAGGAGATCGAGGCAGTTCTGGAACGCGTTGAGATCCTGAAGGACAATGGGTTCATTCAGCTTTGGTGAGAGTCTCTACCGATGACTGAGATAATGATGGATTACGTCAATACAATAGTGGATGAGGTGGAACACGGAAGAGCACAAAGGATAGGAAGCGGTTTGAGCGATCTCGGACAGGACGAGAATGACTTGCACTCCAGAATACATGGAAGCATCACCCTCCAAAGCCTTGTGCGCAGCATCGTATAGAAAACGGTAGATAAGCAACGCGTTTCCCTCTACCACCTGAAACGATGAAACGAATAGTACGAAGGAGTGCGACGTTATCCTCCTTTGGTTTGCTGTAAATGGATTCGGAGATGGGGCGATGATGCAAGCAATCGTCACAGTACCACTCCCCTTCACCGACATCGGATTTCTGTTCGTGAATTATGACCAGGAGACCTACCCGCAGCATCAGACAACGGAAGTGGAACGCTCGTCCGCAGGGGCCATCGCACAGCAGCAGTTTTCTATTCCTCAGCGGAGTGAAGCACGAATACCCAGGCGTTTTGCAGATCCAGCAAATCTCGTCGGAGATGTCGGTCACTTCACGGTCTTCCTTTGAAATCGTGTTGTGAAGCCAGCAGTCTGCATCCCGTAGTCGCGTTGCCTCCATGACTTCCACAATCACAAAGGAATAATGAATGGATGAATGAGTAGGATTCCGTTGTGTAAACAGAAAGAAGGGATGGAATGGAAAATGGATGGAGATGATCCCATGATCAGGCCAGAACGAAATGGTAATAGAGAAAGAATGCACATGCACGCCTCACCCAAATGCAGAGGAAAAATCAGACAAGCATTCAAACCATCATCCTTTCCTTCTCCACTCCCGGATATAGAGCCTTTTTCTTCTCTTTTCAATTCTATATCCGTAGAGTGCGATCAGAATGGAGAACAACAAGGACGTTCGGCAACTCGTGAAGGATGTGCAGCCGGACCTCCCTGAATTGTCCACTAGCAACATCCTCAGTGATACGAGCGCCATATCGCTGCTGAGTGAATCCGACGTGGTGAACAGACATAAGTCATTTGTTGCTGGAATTGAGTAGTTCTCATAAATAGGCTCCCGTCACGCCTGCTAAACCAAGTGACAGCTCCGATTCAAACAAGGAAACGCCTCGCGTTGTATTTCGGAATGCTACAGAGTTCCTGCCCTCGGCTCTATCGACTCCCTCCGTGAATGGGGAGGATTCTCTCGTCCTGGCCCAACAGCGTGATTCCATCAACCAGAGCGGCATCAACGTATCGTCTCTCATGGGCAACGAATCTGCACATACCAGTTTCTACAATCCAAATGAATCGTCCATCCTGTCGAGTGTTCCGAGCAGGCGTCGTTCGATTCGTGAGTCCCAATACGAGTCGCTCCTCCGCTCAGAAACAAAGCGTGTTTCCACATATTCCGATCTCTTTCAGGATTCCGAGCTTCTCTCCGTATCTGTGGCAGAGCGGTCTCTATTTCGTCCATCACCTTCTGTTGTTCACCAGGATTCGACCAAGTCGTTGGACTCGTCGACACTCAGTGCTGCCAGCATCAGCCATGCCGACACCTCCCTCGACCACCAGCTCTCTCACCTGTCGTCGCGACTCTCAGAAGTGAACGAGGCCTCCAAGAGCAGTCTCTCTCCCTCCGTGGATGAATCCGTGAAGAAGGAGTTGATCATGCGCGAAGAACAAGAACCCGTCGAAATCGAGCCAGCGTCCTTCGACGAAGAAACGCCGACAACCCTGACCTCGCAGGAAGAAACGGTGATTCGGAATCTGCTGTCCTCACAGCCGGACGAGCCCTCGCAAGTTCAGATGACGCAATCGTATTTGGACGACAGCATGATGCCGCCTCCGACGCAGTCTCTCCGATCGAAGCTGCGGATTCCGCTCAAGGGTCTATCGCGCGCGGGGAGGAAGAAGGGACAGAAGAATGACGAGTGGATGATGATGTGCGAGGTGATAGGTAGAGACGTGATCATTCCATATGCGTTGGTGAAGAGACTGGTGACTGCGAGTTGCGGACGGAGAATCGGCAAGGATGTGTTCCCCATGATCAATTCCGTCACGAGTGACTTCTTTGAGGTTTGAAAGGGTGATGCGAATAATGTGCAGACCATTGCGGATCGTTTGGACGACTACTGTCATTTGGGGAAGCGAGATGTCATCCAGATCAGTGATGTGGCGTTGCTGATGAAAAGACAGCGACTCGTCAACGAGCGACAGTCCTTCGAAGACTTGGCGCGAGAGCACCTGAACAAGCAGCAAATCGACTCGATCATCGACGTTCCGGAGTGGAAGGCGAAGATCAACGAGATGGGCAGTTACTTGCAATGATGTACCTTGGCGTGTTTGGAAGAAACAGACTCACAAATGCATCGCATCTAAGACACGATTGGCGAACTTGTCCAAGTAGTCGCGGTGAAGCAGACCGTTCGCTAGCAGCTACAAATCAGTCGTTATCAACGCTGTTACCGGCGCACACAACGCCACTTCGTCCACTCCGACCTTCGCGCCTATCAAAGCGCCAGCCACACAGCAGTTAGTCGCGCTGTTGCCGCCTTGCACAAAGATCTACAATGAATGTCCCGTCTCAGCGCTACTCGCATCATCGCGTTAATAAAGGGATAGTCATACACATAGAAGAAGAGCGCGTACAAGCAACACTCAAACACATCGCCTCTATCGAGTCACACGCCTCCGCTATGCTCACATCTGCTCCGCGTGGATGGAGTCCACAATGCGAAGCACCTCGTTCCAGTCGTCCTTCACCTCCAAGATCTCCTTCATCACCGCCATCGCCTGCGCCTCCGAGAAGTACTGACTGTGACGACACCCCTCAGACCCCACCTTTTTCAACGACGAGTAGCACGACACCACGAAGGCCTTTCTCGCCGCCACGCTCTCTCGCACCTTCGCCTTGTCTAGTCTGTCACACCATACACGTAGCGGTACTCATCAGCGTGGCGCACAGCACGCGCGAGAGGAGCAAACACACGCCGATGCAGCGCAAATCGTACTACGCGTTACGGGACGAGCGAGCGAGAACGTGGGTGGTTTTGCAGCAACCGATGCAGTTGTCGCTGACACGGGTGTCGTCGTCGAAGAAGAGGATCTAGGTAAAAGGGTGCGCACGAGTCCGTACGGAGAGCAATAGTGTGTGCGGAATGCACTGGCTTTCGAGGTTGCTCTTGTTCGCGTGCTCCCACACCGCCTGCACGTGACCCCCTCCAATCGCTCTCACCTCACTGCACTCGATCGGGTTGTGCGTGTAGTTCGCGCTGTTCGCCAGGATGTTCAGCGTATTCACCAGACCGAAGCCCGAGGTGTCCTCGAAGAACGTGACGCCCTGACACATCACGCACTCCCTCGACACCCACCTCGTACTTGTATCGCGTGATGATGTCGGCAAAGGAGTACTCGTTGAACACGCCCTTCTAGCCTTCATCTCCACCCCTCTCACCCACGCGAATCACGCTGCTGAGAAGAAGGAGCGCCAGGTCCGTCTTCTCCGTCCAGTCGCCCACCTCCCATCGAACTACGCGTCAGTCGCTCGCACCACAGCCACTTCGATGGCGGTCTCGAATGAAGTCGGAGTACTGGAGAGGGTAGTGGAGTGTGGGATGCGAGGCAGAGAGCGCGTGCGCGTCAGGCGTCGGGGAGTCCGTCTCCACCATCGAGCCCTCGCTGCTCAGAGCGAAGGTGGAGGTAGAGACTTGGGTGGAGGTGCTCTCGAAATGGACCAGTTCGACGAGCGAGGGGTAATGGGTCATCACCTCATTAGGGGACATATACTCACTGCCAACCCCAATTGCATCACCGATGGCACACCCGTACAGCACGCCGGCGATGCACTGGTCGAGGAGTTGGAGGTTGTATCGTTTCGGGTCGTTGGGACCAATATGGACCGCGTGCACGCCGGCTCCGGCGAAGGCGAACAGCGACAGCGGCATTTCATCCATCTCCACTTCGTCGGCGCCCGCTTCCGTGTAGGAGTGTGGAATGGAGTGCTCGGAGGGTATTTCGGACTGCGCGGCTTCTTCAGGAACAGTGTGGCGAATGAAGTAATGGGTGTGGGAGTAAACTGAGGTAAAGGAGCTGGATACGGAATTCGTTAAGGATATGGAAGCGCGTGCTGGAGGAGCCTGCCGGTCGGTGACGCGACGACTTCGATGGCTTGTAGTTGCTGTTGGTGCTGCCCTTCACGTAGGAGTCGTAGTACGGAGGAGTGCTGATGATGAATTGCGACGCAAACGCCAACGCTTGCTCCGTCGATTCCTGGGCTTCATTACCGATGCTCACCTCTTCCAGATGAGACGAATCGTACGAGCGGATAAAGGCAAGCGCATCGGCTGACGAGCCAGACAGAACGGACATATCGATGTCTTGGAAAGGATTCCGCTGGCAGTGGAGAATGCGAAGGCAGGGAATGCATCCGATAGCGTACGGGAAGCGCTCGATGCGATTGTCAGCAATGTTCAGGCACTGCAGCGTCAGCAGGTTACGAACCAAGTTCGAAATGTGAGAAAGGCTATTTCCACTGATGTCCAACGAAAGGAGACAGGGAAGTGAGTACAGCTCGTCCGGAAGACACCTACACTGAACCGGTGCAACAATGCGTACGTCAGACAGTTATTATGGAGGTCGAGAATCTCCAGTTTCTTTAACCGAGCGATCTTCCGCGTAACTGACACGATTCTACGGGTCACGCTCTAGGAGGGAGTGCACTTGTTCTCGGAGCAGCGGAAAATGCGAAGATTGGTGAGACTCGCCACATCATCGGGTATCTCCTTCAGAAACTGGAAGGACATGTTCAGCTCTTCGAGACGACTCAAGCCCGTTAAGAAGGATGGAAACACTTCAATAATGGGGGACTCCTCCTCTTCCTCGTCCCTGGTGATGAATCGATCACCCGCATCCGTCGTCATGTGGTATATGTACTCGGTGTAGTCGATGTGACGGCTCAAATCCATGCTTCTGGCTCCATACTACACATCACGCCGCCATCGCCCAAACGGACAGAAACGATCGCCCTTCGTTTCTTCCTGCTATTCACTGCGGCACAATTCCCCATTTACCATAAGGGTAAAACAAATCTGCAACGACTCCACTCTGGTTCCCATTTCTTGTTCCTGTGACATCGCAGCAACACCACTTGGAGACGAGGGCAGAGAAAAAGGGAGCAAAAAAGCGACCGGGCGGGATTGAACCGTCGACCTCTCAATCTGCAATCGAATGCTCTACCACTGAGCTACAGTCGCTATCTTGTTTCCAGTCTGACACTACTCCACTTAAACGCCCACATCGTTCATTGACAAGAACGTATCGCGAAGCAGCGAAGGAGTGCTTTCCGATAACACAGAGAATGAACTTGCTCTAACAACGTAACAAGCGATTGTGCTTCAACAACACAGCGAATGAGTACTTCAACAACACAGCGAATGAGTACTTCAACACCACAACAAACGAACTTGCTTAAACAAACGCGAAAACTACTTTGACTGCCCGGAATTCATTTCGGACATGATCGGAATATCGCTAAGAGTATTGTTCCGCGTCGCGATGGACGGAAGGATGAGTTGCTGCTGCTGCACCGGAGACATCATCGAGCGATTCATGTTGTCTATCGACAAAACGGGCAGCTGCATGGACTGGATCGAAGGAGGAAGCCGCGCCGAGTCGAACAGCTGCGACTGCGCACTCTGCTGCGAGTTCCGATGCGCCCGCTCGTAGTGCTCTTGCAATTGTGAATTCGTCATGAAGGAGAGACGACAGTTCTTCTCCGGACAGCGGATCGGCAGCTTGCGGTCATGGATCGACCGGATGTGCGCCAGCAGTCCCGACCGGTAGGTGAATACCTTGCCGCACCCGGGCACGAGGCACTTGTGCGGACTGGGTCTACAGCTAACAGCGCCACGCCACGCCCACTCGTGCGTGTGACTGCGGAGGTGCGGCTCCAGCATGCGCTTGGTGCGGAACGACGCCGTACAGCCGGGGAAGGTGCACTTGTACGGCATCTCGCCCTACGCCTCACAACGCCTCCGCTGACCCACCGTGTGTAGGAGTTTGTGCTGCTTCAGCTGCGTCGCGGTGCGGAACGCCTTGTGGCAGTTCTCCACGTCGCAGACATAGGGACGGTCGTTGGTGTGAATGCGCGTGTGGCAGTGCAGCGCGCTCGACGTGGAGAACGCCTTCTGGCAGACGGGACACAGGAACGACTATCGTGTGAGACGAGGATCGCACCTACCTTGATGTGATCATGTGTCTTCATATGCGCGATGAGTTGGCTTTCGTATCGGAACAGCATGTTGCACCCGTTGTAGTCGCAGCGATACCGCTTCGCGTCCGCCTCCACCGGCTTGAACGGCGAGTGGCACACCGAACACACCTTCGAGCTGTTGCCGCAGCGGTGGAAGCACACGGGACAGCGCTTCCCCTTCTTCAGCGAGGACTGCGCGTTCGCGATCAGGTCAGAGGACTACACGTCACACCACACGCCGTCCCGCACCAGGAACCGAGAGTCCTCCATGCGGTTGTCCTCCTCGTTGCGCAGGGTCTCCATGGGCTCGTGCGCCTCGTGGCGGTCGTCGCCGTGAACCATCACCGAGATCAGATTCGCATTGTCGTCGATGAACGACTCGTTCTCGCCCTCCTCGTTGATGATCGAGTCATACACCGATGGGTCGAAATGTGGGGGGTTCCCCTCGCGCGGACCGCGCTGCAGCGTGGAGTTGAGCTGGAAGTCGATCATGGGGTTCTGCTGGTTCGGCATCATCAAACCCAACTGACCGCCGTCCGTCTCGCGCGCGTCCATCTCCGTGTCCATCGCATGCCCGCTCAGCAGAGAGCCCGGCGGCTGCGTGCTGTGCGTCTGACCCTCCTCGGACAGGCGGCTCTCCTGCTGCTGGAACGACTCGCTCGCCGTCGGCAGCGGCTTCTTGTTAGACTGCGGAGACGCCGCCGGATTTGAGGCATGCGCCATCCCCTCGCTGGGGAGAAGCGCGTCGGAGGGCTGGTCCATGGTGTTGGGGAACATGGAGTTGATGGCGTCGTCGCCGCTCAGTAGAGGGTGTGCGCGAGTCAAGAAAGCTCTGTTCCAGAAATCAAGGATATTTGTGCTCCTCTCTTTGGCGTACATGGCTTCGAGGCGGTCGAGCAGCATTCGGTAGTACTTCCACGCCTACAACTCACCGCCACGCCGCAGCGCCACCTTCAGAATGGAGTCAGTGAGGGACGAGTAGTCGAGACGGGGAAGCTCGTTGGTGTTGAAGGTGGAGGCGCAGAGACAGTCGCGTCCGAAGGACGTCGCCATCAGCTTGGTGAGCTTCTGCACGAACAGGTGAAGCGGCTCCTGGTACTGTTTTCTGATCTTCTATGAATCACCTCTGTCATTTGTTCTGACATTGCCGCTGTTCAGACGTGACGTGGAGAGCCGCTGAAGCCCTTCATACGTCACGAACACCTCCTCCTTCCCGAAGGCGAGATCGTCGTACTGCTCCGCGTACACCTTCTCGGACCACTTCCACTCACCACCAATCACCACACCTACGAAGGCGAGATTGCGCGTCGCCGCGAGGATCTTCTGCGTGGGCAGCTCCAGTCCGCACACGCCCGTCAGGATGTCCTCCAGGTTAAAGAAGAGCTGGTTCTCCTGCAGTGCGATGCGGATCTTCACGTCCTGCTTGTCCATCAGGCTGTACGTCCACACGCTGCAGCTGTTGTGGCGGAAGCGCACGTACGTCACGCTCTCCCCGTTCTGGGTGACCGTACTGTAGTTGTTGCGCAGCTCGCTCGTGTAGTCGTACGTCCTGCGGTGGCTGATGTTCTCTTCGGGCATGCTTCCGAGAATCCCCGAGTTCGATGGCACATCCTGGTGGATGGCCATCACGCCGTCGTCCATCATGTCGATCTGATTCATGTTGAGCGAGTGACCGTCACCGCGAGCATGACCGGAAGAGGCGAGCGTATCCATGTCGGGCATAGGAAGTGCCGAATTGGACGCGGCCGGGTGCGAGGGGGGAAGGATCATCGTCGGCATATACTGCTGGTTTGCGTTCTGGCCAAAGAAGAAGGGCATGTGCTGATTCTGCTGCGGCACAGACTGTTGATAGGAGGACATCTACACATAACGAAAATTTGATTCGCTCACAAAAAGACTCGAATTGTTCGTCCCTTGGGAGGAAACGAATCCCTGTCCCCCTTGCATGGATGATGAGTTCGCGTTGGGTTGAACGAAATGAAGCGGATCGAGAATATCGCTATCCTATCCCTAAAACAGTAACGACGATGCGTACTCGAATCTCCTGCTGCGTATTGTCGTTCAGCCCTCTAGTGGGAGCATTCAGCGTCTCACTTTGAGTGTGCGCAGTGTCATTCGCCGTCTTTGCGCGTGACACTTTCATTTCCATCCCCTACATCGTTCATTTGTTGGTTGTACTCAAAGGAGGGCGGCTGCATCTCTCGCTCCTACTCGTCACTAACCGAATTCAAACAAACATCAGTCGAATCAAATGTAGACTTTTCTCCCGTTTCTTGTATTTCCATGCAACGGAACCGCAAAAGAAATGAATCTGCAGAAAAGAATAGAAATGATTGGCAACAAACACGTCTATTTCTGAGAATACGCATTCGACACAAGAGTTAAAACGTCGTTGTACGACGAGGGCACCTGCAGTCCCAACTCCGTAATATGGCTCTTCAACGCCGTCACATCCAGCAACAACTGATGCTTCATCTTCTCTTCGTCCGTCTCCTTCACTCCCTCTCCGCTCTCCGTCAACGAGTTGCGGATGCGGTGCTTTGACAGGACCTCCTCCATGCGAGAGATCTACGTCTCAACGGTCTGCCAAAAGCGAACTGTCTTCAGGATGTCCTCAATGTTGTTGTAAAAGAGCACGCACACCTCCGAGATGAACTACACATGATACATGCCGACAATCCGTGCGTTCTGCTTCCAGGCAGCATAGCGCTCCGCATCGCTCATCAGCGATTCCTTGTACTTCTTGTCGAACCCCTCAAAGAAGTACAGGATGCGCGATACGTAAAAGGAAGGCGTGCTCGGCGCTACAGGTCAACCCACGTCCTCTATCTCACTCGGCTTGTTCGTCATACGATAACTGCTGGTCACTGAACGCGCATTGCTGATGGACGACGAGGCGTTGTAGAGGTTGATGACGAGCAAACTCTCATACAGCTGGCTCACGACGCTCTCTCCGTCACTCCTCATCACGCACTCCACAGCCTTCTGAATCAGCGACACCTGACGGTCGTTGTTCAAAAGAGCGGCGATTTGTGGAATGAAACGGTCGTTGATGCTGTTGCGCAGAAGCAGCACGTCCTAGCGGTAAGGAGAGGAGAAGAGGCATACGTAGAGAAGGTCGACGATGAGTGTGGTGGTGGCCTCGGCGAGCGGCGTGGGCGACGCGGGCGAGGTGGGTTGAGGCGAGAGCGAGGAGGAGGTGATGGACTCCTTGGTGGGAAGGTTGGTGCTCTGTGGGTGAAGAGAGGGAAAAGAGAGGACTTGGAGGGTGTCGTGCACATACACGAAGTAGCGTGAGAGAAGCGCGAGAGCGAGTTGGAGAAGGTCCTTGCAGCAGCGGTCGATGAACACGTCCGGCGTGAAGCACTGACACAGCAGCGAGTAGGTGACGGAGGTGCTCTGGAGATGGAACGCCACGCCCTGCTTGGCCTTCTGCTGGATGCTGCCTACACTGAAGCATCGCCACCACTCCCACTCGTCGTCTCCTTCTCCTGCGCGGTCTGTTTGAGCAGCACCGAGTACTGCGACGTCATCATGTCCAGCGACAGCGAGTTCGCGTACACGCCCAGCTGCGGTTAAGCAACACGTTCTCCTCGCTCAAGGATATCTCCCAGGTAGCGTAGAACGCCACCGTCTTCGGCGACTCCCAGAAGACGCGTTGGTTGGTCGCCAGCAGCGCCACCTGCTTCACGAAGGCATCGCACAGGGAGTAGTTTCGCTGAAACACGCTGTGCGACCCGCACGTCTATCCCTCACGTCCTCCGGCCACACCTACGAACATATACGGGATTCTGCGGAACACGTAGTCCACGATGGGGATCCAGATCGCGTTCATGAGGAAGTCGTACACGATGTGGGGCTGCTGCGCGTCGTCGAGGATCGCGATGTCCTTGGCGCTCGCCAGAATTCCGGAGCAGTTGTTTGTGAGGTAGTTGAGGAGCGTCTCGAGCAACACGCCCAGACCGCTGCAGCTGTTACGCGCGGTTCCGTCCACCTTCTCCTACGCCTCATTGGGAGAGAGAGCGCCGACGCGCGTGATCATGGAATCGAGGAACGGCGCGATGAAGTTCTCGCGGTAGTACGTCTCGATGTCGCTGACCATGTTGAGCACCATGTAGCACTTCAGCACGATGTGCAGGCGTCTAGCGATGAACAGAGGAGAGGGGAAGCACTTGTTGAAGGAACTGCCTTGGGCGGTGCGATCGAAGATGGCGCGCAGGGCGGAGACGACAGCGTTTCGCACAATGTCGTTTCTGTCTTTGCACATGATTAAAAACGAGAAATCGTCTAGATGACACGAAGCGAGCAAGGAATACGAATGGTGTAAGAGGAGAGGAGCGATTCCACCTTGGAAATGTTGCGGCAAATGCGCTCCATCTGCAGCAGGTCCATGATGTCATATTGGGCCGCTTGCTTCGTGTTCAACTACAGATCAGTCCGAAACGGATGGATTGCCTCCTGCAGCAGAGTCTCGGACTGCGACAGGATGGAGTTGATGGAAAGGAAGCGAGACAGGTGACGCTTCTTCTCCTCCAGCTCCTGGTGCTTCCTCAGGAGTTCCACGAGACTCTCGCACTCTCGGAGAAGCGTTTCCTTATGATTCTGCAGCTGTTCCTCGCTATCTTCAAGCGGACTCCGAATCGCATGCAGCTTTTCCTTCAATCCTTTCAGCCGCATTGCGAGAGAGACAAACGACTCGTAATCCGTATTCATAATGTTCATGATCGCGTTTTCGCAACGACTCACGAACTCCGCCAGGTCGTTTTTCAGATCGTCCAGGTCGCACGACACGGCGTATTTCGCCAAAAACTGCTCCGGATTGAACTCCTCCACCAAGAAATCGCTCTCTCCGAAGGCAAACACTTTCTCTTTCGCAGATTCGGTCATCGGTTCACAGTATGCGTGCGGATTGCTCACTGCCGCTGACGGAAGAGTGTTATTCTTGCTGAACGGAAGGAGACTCAAATGCTTGGGATGTGGGGGATCAATCACTCCAGCGAAAGCAGCTCCTCGTATGAACAAATCACTTCACCATCTTGCATTAGCAAATCACTTCACCTCACATGAACCAACAAACAGCAAAAATCTCCACAATACAAAGCTATTCATGGTACTTAGAACTTCATATCATGAGGACGGTCACCCTTGCGGAGAGTGAACTTCTCGTG
>ERZ1106923.37-NODE-37-length-65236-cov-380.586030_pt1 | contig 65236 bp, 61 predicted proteins | sample MGYA00403657_ERZ1106923 | MGnify/ENA primary metagenome ERZ1106923 (study PRJEB35170, sample SAMEA104062425) | human gut metagenome | biome: human gut; feature: human-associated habitat; material: faeces | place: Denmark | collected 2012-06-19 ...
TGCTTTTTGAAATTCATCAGCCTCAGAAATTTTGCCTTTAATGCCTAAAATTTTCTTAGCAATTAATTCATATTTATTTTTAACATTAGGGATATTAAACATAAGCATTAAATCCTTCTCTGATTTACCCTTGTATGGTTTAAATCTGTCAGATAAAATTTCCTCAAATGTTTTTTTTCTAAGCTCAGCTGCACTAGTAACACTTTCAAACATTATCGGTGCAACATACTTTCTAACAATAGATGTCATATATGATTGTTTTAAACAATAAGCACGTTGCATAGCTAATTCTTTTGAAAAAGGTTGATTACGTTTTGATGAAGAATCTGCACCTTTAGGACAGGCACCCAAATACATTGTATCTCCTTCGCTCAACTCATGAGCTTTGCCTGCTTTTATTGCACTTATAATATAATTCCAATCTTGTTTTATAATTAGTAAATCTTCTTTTGGATATTCAAACAACATAGCGTATCTTATTTTTAAATCATATTTAGAAACATTTTTTATATATTCATAGAACATAATATATAGATGAGCATTTTTATTCCAAAAAGCACTTGTTTCAAATGTTTTCTTGTACTCTTCTTCATAATTAATTATATCAAGAACTAGTCTTTCTTTAGCAGAATAGTTATAAGACTTACCTTGCTTAATTTTCTTAAAAGGTGTTACTTTAAGTTCGATTCTTGCTTCCTTAAAATCCGGATTTGCATCATTATTAGCTGGATAATGGAATAAGTGCTCCTCAATAAAATTACCAAGTCCACCTTTTGAAGACTCATTTATAATTGCATCATTAGCAATTTCTCTAAATGATTTACCTACAGCAGTTTGTCCAACTTTATCAATTTGTTCTGATGTTAAATATCTATTATCTACACTTTGCATAAAATACAACTCTTTCTTAAACTTCGATCTTGCTAATTAACCAACAATTTGCTATAATAATTATAACACACGAGATTTACAAACACAATTCTCAATTATGTGTGGATTATTAGAAACGAGTGAGAAAATATGGAAAAAACAGCGATTGAGCTATTTGCAGGTGTAGGTGGCTTTAGAGTTGGTCTTAATCATGTTCGTCTTATTGATGGCAAAACCATTGAACCAGGTAATTTTAAATTTGTATGGGCAAATCAGTGGGAGCCCTCAACAAAAATACAACATGCATTTGACTGCTATAAATTAAGATTTGGAGAACAAGACAAAAATAGTAATATAGATATATCATTAGTAAATAAGAATGATATTCCTAACCATACATTATTATGTGGAGGTTTTCCTTGTCAAGATTACTCAGTAGCACATTCATTATCAAAAGAAAAAGGTATAGAAGGAAAAAAAGGTGTACTTTGGTGGCAAATTAGAGATATTTTAGCAGCAAAAAAAACACCATTTGTATTTCTTGAGAATGTTGATAGATTACCTAAGTCACCTTCCAAACAACGTGGTAGAGATTTTGGCATTATGTTAAGATGCTTAGCTGATTTAAACTATACAGTAGAATGGAGAATCATTAATGCAGCTGAATATGGCTTACCTCAAAGACGTAGACGTATTTATATTTTTGCTTATAAAAATAATACAGAATTTGCAAAAAAAATTAACAAAAAAAATGTGAATCAAATTTTTAATATTGATGGAATTTTTGCAAGAGTATTTCCAATTTATGATGTCGAATATGCAAAATCTATAAATATTGTTGATAAGTACAATGATTTAGTAGATGTTTCAGATAATTTTCAATATGCATTTGAAAACACTGGATTAATGAAAAATGGAATTATTTATACTGTTAAGTCAACTCCAATTGTACAAGAACCAATAACACTTGAACAAATTACTGAAAATAATGTATCAGAAGATTTCTATTTATCCGAGGCACAAGAACTTAAATTTGAATATTTAAGAGGAAGCAAGAAAATCCCAAGAATTGATGCAAATGGTCATGAATACTATTATTCTGAAGGTGCAATGTCTCCATACGATGACTTAAGCTTACCTGGCAGAACAATGCTTACAAGTGAAGGCACTATTAACCGTAGTACTCATATTATTAAAGACCCTATTACAAATAGAATGCGTTTTTTAACACCTATTGAATGCGAAAGACTTAATCAATTTCCAGATAATTGGACAAACTCTGGAATGCCAATAAAACGTAGATATTTTATGATGGGCAATGCGTTAGTTTGCGGAATAGTATCACGACTTGGAAGAGAAATTGAAAATATAATTGAAAACGAAAAATAATTATTACATATACTTCAACATTTTATTTGTTGAAGTTTTTTTGCTTGGATTTGAACTACAAATTTAAACACAAAAAGCCAAGAAGAATAACCTTCTTGGCTTTAGCATATAAAAATCTCTAAAACAACATTATTTTTATAAAACATTTATTTTATATTCTGTAAATATTTTTTAATTCCTATAGCAACCTCATATGCCAAATTTACTGGAACTGCATTTCCAATCATCTTATAAGCCATGTTAACATCATCATAAACAAATTTAAAATCATCTGGAAAACCTTGAACTCTAGCAACTTCTCGAACTGTCATTCTCCTATATAATGATTCTTGTCCTGGAACAAATCTTCTTTTATCTTTTCCAACTAACTCCATTTTAGGAGCCTGTGGATGAAGCTGACATTGCCTGCCAGAAGCTTGAACAGTAAAAGCTTGTTCATCCCATGATTTTACACGATTACGACTCATAAAAATTGTAGAGTATGAGCCTGTAAAATATTCATTATTATTTATTGCTTTTGGATTATGTTTATTTTTATCCAAAGTTGGTATAGCTGTATCTTTCAAATCCCAAATAATATCACGAAGAGTTAATTTCCCTTCCGTTTCAGTTGAGCCTTTTGGAAATTCAAACTTTATTTTTAAATCTTTTCTGAATCCAATATAAAATACTCTTTCACGTTCTTGAGCGACACCATAATTTTTGGCATTTACTAAAGTAAGTGAAACATCATAACCTGCTTCGTTAAATAGATGAAGAATATTTTTTACAGCTTCCGAATGCCTATTTGCTAACATACCACTAACATTTTCTGCTAAGAAAAATTTTGGTTTAAATTCCTTTAATATTCTAATATATTCAAAAAACAACTGACCTCTTGCATCTTCAATTCCTTTTAAAGAACCTGCCTCTGACCATGATTGACATGGTGGACCTCCAATAATACCATCAATTTCACCTGAAATATAATGTTCAATATCATCTTTTGTTACCTGTCTTATATCGCCTTCTATTAAATGTGTATTTGGATGGTTAACCTTAAATGTTTCCCATATTTTTTTATCAAATTCATTTGCTACAGGAATTTCAAACCCTGCCTTTTCAAATCCTAAATCTAATCCGCCACAACCGGAAAACAAAGATATAACTCTAGGATTATTCATATTTTATCACTCCTATTTCCATTACAATATTACCCACTAATATTAACTTAATCAAGTAATATTTTTCATCATTTTTTAAAATAAGAAAATATAATCTAAGTTTACAAAATTAGTAAAATTGAAATTATATATTCAATTTTTCCTTTTAATTATATTTGACATTAATTAATAATGATGAATCAAAATCATTTGTTGAATTTATGCCCAATTCATCTAGTGCTTCTCGTAAGTGTGCATAAGCATAATTACCACCTTTTAGCAATGGTTCATCAAACACAAATTCTCCTAATAAATGACCTTTATATGCTGACCATTTAATATATACTGCCAAAGGTCTATTACTATCATATTTGCCAATAATATGACCATTACAACTATATAGAGAACGATAATTCAATGCTTTACATGCAAAATAAATATTACCAGCATAATTATCTATATAGTCGTCCATATCAATAATAGAATTAACAGCATCTTGGATATTTACTATTTTTGCAATATCACTAAAAATAATGCAGTTTGCAACACCAGAATCACAAATTTGTTTACCATTTACCTTTGCATCTCTTTTATCACCTTTAAGAGAAGTGCCTGCATATACATCTAATTTTTGTTTTCTAGTTAGTGGCACCACTGATGATAAATCACCACTTGAAACTTTTAGCAATTCAAATTTCCAACCTAAAGTAATGCATCCTTCTTCAGTCTTACCTTTCTTATTGAAAAAAACAACAGATCTATCTTTAAACTTATCTGCAATTTTGATTATTGCATTTTTAATAATATTATTCCAATCAGAGCCAAATATTTGCTCTGCTCTAATCGAATTAATCTTATTCTCTAAAAATTCTGCATTCGCTTGTTTAAATGAAATTTTTAATTCAATTTCATGTTTACAACTTTTAGCTAATACATAGATGTCAGTTTTTGGTTCTCCAAAAGAGCATATTGGTTTACCAGCCATTAACACTGTGTAAATATTATTTTTATATTCGAAAGTTGCTCCAGGTTTGAACAAACCTAAAACATAATGTTCTGAAATAGAAAATACTGCCATATAATATAATTCCTCCTAGACTAACCAATTAAAAGAATTATACCACAAAAACACACGTAAAAATAGACCTTGACAAATACAAAAGAACTGATTTTCATAATCAAATGAATAATATATTACCAAAAAGTAAAAGTTTATTGTGTCAATAAAAAGTTTATTATGCAAGTAAAAGTTTATTGTGCTAAATAACTTCATTTGACTATTCACAAATTTAGGTCTTAAACCAAATCAATATTACCTTATGTACGGATTCGAACTACGAATTTGAATATAAAAAAAGGTTTGAAACAGCAACTATTACTGTATCAAACCATTACTTCTTATATGGTGCCGGGAACAGGGCTCGAACCTGCGACCTACGCGTTACGAGTGCGTTGCACTACCAACTGTGCTATCACGGCAGTTTATAGCATAAAAATGCTATAAATTTTATGAAGGTAAATTATTATTTTCTGCTTCCTCTAATTCAATTTCATCAAGCATCTTTGAGGTTTCACTCAAATCATCTACAACCTTTTGAGCCATTTCTTTGTAGAATTTTTTTCTTTTGCCACAAGCTATTTGTAAAAACATTTTTTCTTTTTCTTCTGTATCAAGTTCTATAATTGTTCTTCTTTGTTTATGAAGAGCATCTAAGATAACTTGTTCGAATTCTTCCTTAGATATTTCTGTAGGTGGGATAAAATTTGCATCATCAACTACATCATACTCTTTAAAAATATAACCACAATCATTGCAAAATAATGTCATTCCATGAAGCTCGAGATTTTTCAAATATTGTTCATCATTATATAAATCATAAACAATAGCTTCATTAAGAATTTGTTTAAGTTCAAGAGGCATATCCTTCTCGTTTTCCTTCATTATTTCTTTAAGTTCTATTTTTAGTTCATTATAGTCTCTTTCTTGCTCAATGTTTGTCGAATGACAAAAAGGACATCTATACATAAAAACCTCCGTGAAACAAGATAATTAAGCTTTAATTTTAATTAAAAGAAAACGTCTCTTGCTTTATCCTTAATTTCTTTAGATGCAGTAAATGGAATTCTTGTTGTATAACCTTGCTTTGCTGCTACAATCATCTTTGTTGGCCATTCTTGAATTGCTTTATTCCATTGATATACACTATCATTATATACCTCACGAGCAGCTGTAATTTCACGTTGAAGGTATGAGTTTTGTTGCATTGCATCAGCAATTTCTTGATGAGCCTTTAAATCAGGATAATTTTCGAATGCAATATTAATTTTTCTTGAAACGCCATCAAGAGCACCGGAAAGTTCATTTCTTGCTGCATCATCAGCAACATTACCAGAACGATATTTTGCAATTTCTGAGAATGTTGTTTTATCAAGATCAATTGCTTTATCAAGAAGCTTAGCACAGTTTTGTAAAATAACAACTCTTTGTTCAAGATAATTATCAATTTGTGAAGCATTATGTTGAATCTTTTGTTCAAGCTGACGTAGATACTTAGCTGCGTTAATTTTCTTAATTAAGAAAACAACACCTGGAATAATACATAAGCACCATAAAATTACTTCAAAAATTGTTGAGCCAACGCCTACCTTAACAGGAATTTGCTTTTGGATAACATTAATATCCTTACCCTCTTCATTAACAGGGCCAGTCATTTCATCTAATTGATTTGCCATATTATTCTTTTTCTCCTTTTCTCGCAAGTAGCGAATTAAATTTTAAAGATGAATTCTCATCTAACTCTTTATCAAGTAAGACAGAGAATAATCCTCTTTCGTATATTATAGCATTATTTTTACTATATTGTGACATAAATTGTGAAAATTCACTATTATTTTTTTCTTTTAAGTATTCATTCTTTCTAAGCTTAGTATTTTTAGCCTCCATTAAGGTGTTTTTTACAATTGGAATATATTCATACCAAACTACAGGTACAGCATGCATTCTTCCATCGCCACCAAGTTTTGATACAACAGTTGTTTGTTTTACAGCTTTAAATGAATGTGCTTCAATTGTAACTTGATCTGACTTTCCGTTTTTAGCGTCAAACTTAGTCTTTATAATCAAGTTTGTAGAGCTTTCCGGATGTTTAAGCAAATCCTTATCAAAACGATTGGCTAATGCTTCATGCTCATAGCTTGTTATATTAGCTCTGTATGGAGTATTATAAATATACTCTTGTGTTTTAATTTGCTGATAGCTTGGTATAGCTAGCAATGGTGCTAAATCAAAGTATAAGCTTTGATAATATTCATCGTTAAATTCAACGAAATTCTTCTTAGCTTCATCAACATCAAAGTGATGAAAAATAGACATATCTTGATTATAATCAAAGTTTTGTGAATGGCTAGAAATAATATAATTTAATTTCTTATGCTTGTAAAAATAAAAATCATCACCGTATGGTACCTTACTTTTTAATAAATCAAGCATATTTTTTTGAGCAAGTGGGGTAAATAACAGTCTAAACTCAACCTCATTATCTCTATCATCACCATTAAATAATGCATCAAATTCATTGTTAGCCATTACCGTAAAGTTTTCGCCATTCTTAGTAGCTTTTTCTTCCTTCTCCTCAAGCTTTTTAGTCTCACGCTTTACATACTTTTCAAGCTGACGTTCATTCATACCATTAATATTTGTTGGTTCATGACCAAATGATAGGTTTGGAGCGGCATCACAGCCATAAATCAAACGCGTATCATAATAATAGTCAGGTGCCGGCTTAGTAACACTCGCTGTTAACGTTTGCGAATGATGAACTGTTCTTGTACCATTTTTACTACGTTCTATTGTAGTCCAGTGAATGACAATGGAGCCAGTATAAACTTTTTGAACCATTTGCATATTAAAAGTATTAACAATTACAAATGGATTTCCAACAATTGAACCAGAAACAACGTAATTAACTGAAGTATTAGGATCAGTAACCTCGCCTAAATTAAACTTTTCATGTAAATATTCATACTTATCCGCATCAAAAATATCATCAAGTTGAATTAAAGGTGATGTATGTTCAATAATTTCTGATGTCATATAGTAATCATAAAGACTGTTAAGAGGAGCCATCTGATTATAAGCAATTACTTTTAAGTCAGATGCTTTTTTATAGAACTCTTCTTTTTTTCGCTTGCGTTCTTCAATTATTTTATTAATTTTTGTAAAAACTGCAACAAAAGAAAAAATACCAAGTGCAAAAATAGCAATTCCTAAAACAATAAACAAAGCGCTTGAACTCTTAATGCCACTAAAAGCCATAGCTAAGCCTGAAATTAAAGCAGCAATGCCAACAATTACTAATAAGATTTTTATACCCCTAACACTGCCTTCTTTTTTTTCATAATATTGGCCTTGTTCAAACTCATTCTTATATTTTTTTATCGTTTCCCGATTAGCATTCACATCAATTTTAGATTCTTTAACTAATTCTTCAAAATATTTTTCTCCATTTTCATGTTGAAGTTGTTTAAATTTACTATTAAACATTTTTAAGGGTTCTAGTATTGAATCATCCTTCATATTCATCCCTCCTTCCTTAAATTATAACATTTTTTAACAATTTTTAAACTACCTATTTATATCAATTAATACATATTCATTAAAAATACAAGTGTTATAAGGTATAGCCCACTGAGAAATACCTGATGAAACAATAAATGTTGTGCTATCAATTGTTTTTATTCCATAAGTTTGATCATTTGAAGCCATTACAATAAAATTAATCGGAAATAAATTACCACCATGTGTATGACCAGATAAAACTAAATCAGCCATATCTTTTTCATTTGCATAATCATTAGGCTGATGGTCAAGCATAATAATATACTTATCCTTAGAGATATTCTTAGTAAGCTCTAAGGCCTCCATCCTTCCTTCAAAAGATCTATCATAACGGCCAACAAGAACATAATTTTCTGTTAAATTATATACCTCGTCATGTAAAATAATCACATTATTTTTTAAAAGCTCATCATATAAATCATCAAGACTAAAGCCTCTGTAATTAGAATTATAATAGCCTTTATCATGATTTCCTAAAATAAAGAAAACACCATATTTTGTTTTAAAGCTGCCAAGAGCTTTACAGGCTCCTATCATATCACTTTTTTTCGTCTCATCATCAACAAAATCACCAACAATAACTAAAAGATCAGGATTAGTTTTTTCAATATCAGAAAGTCGTTTTGAAAAGCTTTTACCATCTAATGTGCAGCCTAAATGAACATCCGTTATTTGTGCAATTCTTAATGATTCATCTGTTTTATCAGTTTTAAGATCATATTTAGTTTCAAAGATATGAAGGCTTAATACAAATAAGGCAATACTCATTATGACGGCCGTAAAGCCTAAAACAATACCATTTAAAACATTTGCATAAATTATTTTACCTTTATTTTTTATTCTTACAATTAAATTAGCAATCATATAAAAAAGCATTAAATGTACAACAAAAATAGCTACACCCCATAAATAAAAGATGGCTACTATAATAAAAGGAAGACACATAGCTAAAGGTACTAAATAATTATATGGCTTCTTTTTATTTTTAATAAATGAAAAACGCTTAAATTGAAAATATATGTATATCAAACATAAAATTAATAATATCCAGACCATGAAATTCATAAAATCACCACGTCAAGATTATACAACATATTTCCTTTTTTTACATTATTTTTCCAAAAAACAAAAAAAGACTGAAGCTTCAGTCCTTAATTTTCAAATGTGTGGGAATACCTATATTGATACAATTTGCGTACACCGTAAAATAAAGTATAGAAAACTATAGAATTCATACACTTCAGCCCTTACGGTTAGGCTTTTATAGATTATAACTTCATTCTATTCTCCAATTAATAAATATTTACTATTTGGGGTATGCATAAAACTAACTTATAATCTATTTAATACAACCTAAATATCCCTTTAAGCAACAATCTATATTATCTCTTGGTAATATAATTGCCTTAAAAGAACAGCGTATCTATTTTATATTTTATCAATAAATCCTTGATGTCTTCTTGCTATTACAAAGCTTGCTGCTTGATGAATAGTCATTTTTCTGTTTTTGGCATATTTTTCATATCCTATTAGGCTTGTATTATAAGGATTAACCTTATTTAATGATACTTGCATTTTATGACATTTATTTTCTAATCTAAATATATATCTTGAATAATCAAGAGTATGAATCATCTTATTATATTTCTTTTCATTTTTTTGATTTGATTTTATTGAATTAGCTTTTTTTGAATCAAACTTTAAATCTTCAATACTTATATCTTTTCCTACACTTCTTGCATAAGTAACAATATTATTTATTGTATTAAGCATCTCATTTAATGCTTTATTGCCACATCCATGATATTTAAGTGGATAATTTAATGCTTTAATTAAATTTCCAGATTCATTTGTTTCACTAAATGAAATAAAACCATTATTAAAATCTAATCCTATTACGCCATATTCTTTTCTTGTTACATAATTCTCTACAATAGTAGTAATTATAACCTGTAAATACCACTTATTTTTTACCCTATATATTCTATAAGATAATGGTAATAATGTTTGATTAGATTTATGATCATTGATTATATTAATCAATTCATCTTTCATATATTTAAAATCAATGTTTGAAATATTTAAATATTTTGACTCACTAGAATATTGTTTCTCTTTTCTAAGCTTTAATGTGAATTTAGAAGTAGTAATATCATAATCAAGTTGTGCTAACTGATTACCAAGTGTTTCATCCTTAGAACCTAGATAATAAATATTTTTATCCCTTTTCTTATGATAATTATTTTTCCATTTAGTATGTGTTCTAAATCCATTAGCCTCTAAATTATATTGAGCATTAAATAATTTCTTACTTCCAAAAGATATTTTAATATTTTTATTTTTAATATCTTTTTCAAGATTTTCAACATCTTGTTTAAGATTATTTATTTTATTACATATAAAATAATATTTATGCTTATACTTTCTATATCTAATTAATTCATTTTCATTAGATTTGTTTAAAGCTACTTTTTCTTTTAGTTTATTTATTTTATTAATTAATTCATTTTTCTTATTAAAAAACTTTTTATATCTTATTTTTTTATTTGAAAGTTCAGTTTTCTTTAATTCTAATAATGATTTCTTTTTGCCTGCTAAATCACTATAAATTGAATTAGCTGTTCTTTTTAAGATATTATATTTATTACAAGCATATGTATTAAATTCACTTCTTGTATAAAGCTCTTTAAAATTAGAAAGTCGAACAATTTGCCATAGCTTACGACTAATCTCATTATAAAAAACTACATATTCCGTTAAATATTTTACTGCATCTTCTTGTAATTCTAGTCTTGTTTCTATGGTAAATTGTTTTTCCATTTTCTACTCCAAATTATTTGTATTTTCAATTAATTTACATTTTGTTCGTTTATCTTGATTTTGATAAACTTCAATAAATAATAACGCATCTTCTTTATTTGTAAATTCTGCAATCGTTATATTTCCTTTTTTAACTTGATAATTGCATATAAAATTTTTATCATGACTATTATACTCTCCATATATTTCCATAAAAAATTCAGTAAAGCACTTCATTATAACATCATTTGAAGCGACTTTTTTTAAATCATCTAAATTATTAATATCATCCATTATTTTATTTCTCCTTTTTATTTTTACTTCTCATGCCATATAATTTGCCTGAAAAGCTAGCAATCAGTGACATCATATCATCAACCAATTCCTCTTTAACGTCTTTTTCTTCTTTTTTGTCTTTAACAACAACAATTTGAACATCATGATTTTTAAACATTTCTTCTAAATAATTAAATCCGAATCTTGTTAACCTGTCTTTATATGTTACATAAATATTTCTAACTTGATCATTGCATACTAGATTAATTAATTCCATTAGTTTTTTTCGCTTATCATTTAAACCGCTACCAACTTCTTTTAAAACAAGTGGGTTAATCAAATTATCAACATTTTCAATTAAAAACATGGCTTGCCTATCTAAATCACTTTTTGTTTTTTGCTCATTTGATGACACTCTTGCATAAATAACATCTCTTTTTTCTAGTGAAATATCACAAAGCATTCCTTCTTTATCAAGATAATCTAAAAGATCTTCACGTGTCATAAGCCTATAGTTGGTAGTAGTTCTAATAAACTTAAGTTTTCCACTATGATCATAATTTTGAATTGTTTTTATAGTTAAATTAAGTATTTTAGCAACTTCGCCTGTTTTATAATACTTTTTAGTAAAATCAGATCTTTTATACATAAAAATGCCACCATTCCTTACTTATATTATACAACAAAACGAGAAAAAAGTATAGAATAATACTATACTTTTTTGATGATTTTATATGTAATTTATAATCAGCTGCTAACCACTTAAAAATGCGTACAGTAACAGAATTTTGCGTACAGTTAGTGGAAAGTGCGTACACCTATAAATTGTAATTTGTATTACTAATTTATATATGGTATTTTTCTAATTACAAAAACAAATATTACTATTTCTATAATTACTAATATTACTATTGGAATAATATTACTTTGTACTAGCATAAGAACAGCAAAAGAATCTATAAAAATATGAGCAATTACACATAGTAAAACTCCCCTTGAATATTCTTTTATTGCCCCAAACATAAATGTATTACCCAATATCATTAAATAAAATATCAAATAATTTGATGAGCCTGCTGTTATCCAAGATAATCTATATATTGGAATATGCCATAAAAACCATACAAATGATATTATAATCATTTTAAGAAAATATTTTTTTATATCGAATTTTGGTTGTAAATACCATCTCCAACCACATTCTTCAAGACCACCTTGTAGTATTGCCCAAGGAATATAGGATAATAAAGACAATATCGTTTCATTAGCAAATTTAACATTTCCTAATAAAGCTGATAGTCCATAGTATATTATCACACTACATACAGCCAAAATATATGGAGTAATTTCTTCTTTTTGCAAAAACATATTTTTAATTATTTGTTTCTTTTTTCATATTTTGCAAATATAATTGCAATAATCATAGGAACTAAATTCATTAAACTAAATAATATAGATGAACCTATTGTATTACCATCTGGATATAAACTTAACAAAATTTGTCCCACGATAAATGTAATCAATAATGTTGTTATAGAATAAGTTAATGCAATTTTATTATCTTTTTCCATTTTTTACCTCACTTTCAAACGATAATTTGTATTGCTAATTCTATATATTTACTAGCCTCTTTAATACTTAATTTGTCCATTTTATCTTTGCATTTTTCAACAAACTCTTTAACCAATTCAGGATTTGTTTTTGAATAATCTCGTAAGCTCCAACCGATTTCCTTAACTATAAAAAATTTATTACTACCAAAATTATTAACTAATATTGCTTCCAATAATTTTGTATTAGTTTTCTCTTTTCTACATAATTGATGGTCTATTGCTATTCTTCTTACCTAGAAATCTTCATCTTTTGACCATTCTAGCATTAGATCATTTATTCTTTCGTATTTAAATGAAAGCTTATTTTGATAAGTATTAAAAGGTGATAAAAATATTCTATATGTAGAAATTTATTTTCCCCATTCAGCCATAGCATAACCACGTGGATATAATCTAGTACCACGAAACTCTATAGGTCCTTCTTTATATTGTCCATTATAACCATCTTTTCTTAAACTAAATAAATATTCTTTATTTACTTCTTCTCCAGTTGCCCATAAGTAATAAGAATTATCATCTAGTGCAAGGTAATTCTGTAACCCATTATTATTATAGCAACTATTTAATTTAAAAATCCCAACATCAGATTTAACTGTCATTTTTAAGTCTTTATAAGAAGTATTGTTATACGTCCATTTGTAAGTAAAATCACAAATAAGTTCCCATTTATCATTTATTTTAATATCAAAATTATTACTAGATGTTTTCTTTTTATAGCAAAATTCATATGTATTATCTTTATTCATTGTTAATCTTATTATGTCATTTGCATTATCTTTTGCTGCGCTAAACTGAAAATCATTAAGCATATATTCCTTCACTTTATTTGAAGGAGAGCAACCAAAAAGGAATAAAGAAATTATTAATCCTGAACTTAAAAAATTTATTTTTCTCATTTTATCACCAAAAAGCACTACTTTATTATATTATATCATATTTATTTTATTATTACAGTAAATAAGCGTAAAAAAACATTCACAATTTTTAGCATTCTTTTTTCAAAATGCAACCCCCCCGCCAAAAACGGCCTCAAAAATGTAACCCCATCTAAATTTTGCTCTTTGAAAATGCAACCTCATCTATTTTTGGCATAAAAAATGCAACCCCTAACATTTTGAGCCTTTAGAATTGCAACCCCCTAAATTGATGATTTGATTTATGTTGTTAAAAATGATGCTAAAAAATAAGGCAAATTTCTTATTGGTGAGACTTGTACTCTGGTGATTTTACCTGTTTTTACCCTAAAAAATGAAAAAACTGTGACAGATTTCTCGTATCACAATTCTAGTTCTTTTATGTATAATGACAAGTATGGTAATACGGTTTCACTTTTTGATTGGCAGTTTCATTTTGTGCTCAAGCGGTTTCAAATGAAGAGGCTAGATAATGATGATATGAAAAAAGCACCTTTGGTGCTATCGTAGGTGCCATAAGTGTTATTTGAGATTATTTAAATATTTTTGAATATTAGCTTCATCATCAATTTTTCGTAAGACTTCATTGAAGTTTACCCAACCATCGTGACTTACATTATAATCATGATAATTCCCGTTTAGATAAACATAGAATTGAGTACCAACCTTAACAACTATTCCACCTATGATTTTTGGTGCTAAACCTCTATTGGTATTTATGTTTACTAAATAATCGTATAATGCATTTGCCTTTACTGTTGTGTCTTCAACACGATGATCTACCGGCTTTGTATCAAGAATACCAACTGAGCCATTTTTAAATTTTACAATAAAATCAGGTTGGAAAGTATTCATGCCATTATTATAAGAAATACCAAAATTAACTCGCATAAGTTCAGTTCCATTTTCCCAGTACCACTCAACTACGTTTTGTGAATCAAGGTAATTTAAAAAATCCTTTTCAAGTTGATTATCAGGATTGCCTTGATTATCTTTTAAAACATATAGTGGTTTGTAAAGGGATTTTATCGATGGAACTAATTTTGTATGTGTTTCAATAGAATATGGTCGAGATTCTTCTATTTTAAAATCATAATGTTCGCCTTTTTTATATGCTTCTTTTGAAATCATTTCTCTAAATTCTTGAGTTGATTCACTAAGTATTTCTGCAAATATATTCTTATTGTTTACAACAATCTTCATTATAGATGTGACTTTTTCTTTTCTACCAAAAACATTGTAAAAAATGCCAAAAGCATCCATTATTGCTGAATTAATAGGTGATTTAGATCTCACGTATGCAAGTCCACTTAGATTACTTCTAATTAAGTCGTTGTATTGAGCTTGTATATCGTTTTCTGCCATAGTAACTTTAGCTAGGTCTCCAGAAATGTTTCTTTCTTCATTAGCTGAAGTTACACCTATATTTGTTTCTTCCATGACTACATCATCAACTTTTATATCTAGATTCATTCCTTTTAGTTCAAATCTATCTTTAAGTTGCCCGCTCATAGCATATTTATCTTTTTCTTTTAATTCAAAGAATTTCATAAATGACTTTATGAAATATGCGCCATATCTTGAATCAGCTGAGTTATAGTCACCTTGTCTTGAACGATAAAAAGAACTTAATTGAGTTTGGCTCCATACATTTAATTTATTATATCCATCTCTCATTTTAGACCATTCAGTCTTAATTCTATTAGGATTATATGTATCTTGTTTAGTTTCAAAACTCCATATATTAGTAAAAATATAAGCATTATCTAAGAGATAATTATCATATGACTTAGCTTCTGCAGTTCTCAGTATTCTACCAATAGTTTGTGTCTCAAATGTTTCAGACTTTCCATCTCTAAATTTAATTAATATATGAGCACGAGGACAATCCCATCCTGTTGCAACTGCAGTTTTAAATACTAGATATTCAGTAATGTCATTATTCTTTTTAATTGCTTTCTTATCAAAATTACCTTTATCATCACACCAAAATTTTAATTTACCATTATCTTCGGTGATGCCTTTTTCTCTTAAGAAGTCTTTAATTACCAGTTTTTTAGCTTCACCTTCATCGACGTTTGGTATTTGAATCAAAACAAGAGGATTAACAGCAATATTTAATTTGTTATATTCTTCAACAATTTCTTGTCTCTTATCATAACCTTTTTGAAGGACTAATAATTCAGAATCTTGTTCAGCTAATGTTTTATCTTCTTTATTGATTCCTTGATTTACTATAACATCTTCCTTAATCATTCCTTCATCAACAACCTTTTGTGCTTCTATTTCAACATCGATATGATTATTAAGAGGTGTTGCTGACATTTCTAACACAATATTTGGAATGATAATTGTATTAATAAATTCTTGTATTCTAGCTTTTTGTGAAGCACCAATATGTGATTCATCTATTACTAGTATGACTCTAGTTCCGTTTTGTTTTGTTTTTTCAATAACATCAATGAAATTCATGCCTTCTTGATCTTTCATTAAGTTATTAGCCCATTTACCAGTTTCTTTATCTTTTTGGATAAGTTTTTCCCAGTTAATAAATACTATTTCTTTATCTTTTATATATTTTCTTGATCCAAAGAAATTATCTTCAAGTAGTGAACATACTGGATTACCACCTAAATAAGTCTTAACTGCGTCAAATGATTGTTTATGTAATTCGCCTTTGCCTGGGCAAGCCCATAATATACAAAAATTAACACTGGGATTTTCTTCTGCAAGTTCTTCAAATAATGAGGCTGCCATAAAAGTCTTACCAGAACCAGTAGGAGCTTTAAATACAACTTCTTTTCTTGATGTAGATTTAAATCCAATAGAAATATATTGCTTCAATTCATTTACTGCGTCTCTTTGATAATTTTTAAGTGTATAAATCATACCTATTCACCTCTCTTAATGTCTTCAACAATTTCTTTATATATTTCATAAATTTTAGAAGGAATAGGTTTCAATTCTATATCATTACCTTCTATTAAAGTTTCATCAATACTATTATCACTTGCATAAACATAGACGATTTTTTGCCCTGTTGCTGATAATACCCTTTGTTTAAACTCATCAAATTTTGTTTCATTATAATAGTCATTGTAGATAAATAAATGTTTATCTCCATTTATAAAGTGAGATGAATAATCATTTCTTTCAACTTCTTCCATTACATCTTCAGCGATGCATAATAAAGAATCCACCTTTTCAACTAGATTATATCTAGCTTGTTCAGTGTTTGCTTGGTCTTCAATAAAATCAGTTTTAAAATAATATAAATTAGCAGGAAGTCCATCACTATATTTAGTGCCATCTGGTCTAATACCTGTAATAACAGTCTTTAATCTAGGATATGTAACGTCAGTACATATATTATTTTCATTATTAGTGCATAAAATAAATTTTCGATGACCGCCATCTTCTTTATTAAGTTCAAGTACAGCTTGTCCTGTAGTACCAGATCCAGCAAAGAAGTCTAAAACAATAGCTCCTTTATTATTAATAGACTCAATAATAAATTTTATCATCTCAACGTTTTTGGGATTATTAAATTCATTAGAATCACCTAAAATATTGTTTAATACAATTGTTCCTTGTGATGAAGAAAAATCTAATATACTTTTGATATTTTCTGTTCTACCTATTTTATCAAATAAAAGTACACCATTTTTCTTATAGCAACATTCTTTTTCGACAAACATCTTAATAATTGGAGTATTATTATCAGTTATTAAGATCTTATTCTTTTTCTTATTAAAATTCTCTAATGACCAAGTCCATCTCCCTAATTTATTATTCTTCTTAGGTGGTCTTATTTTAATATAACCTTGATTTATTAATTCTAAATTATCGGAATAGACATAATTTTCATCATTTGATAAAAGTGCTTTTTCTATATCATAATCTTGAACTGCTATTTTATCTTTAGTAATGTGGTTATAATATATTGTATAGCCCAAATTTGGCCTTTCCTTCAACGTAGGCGCAGAACCAGTAACTAATCCAGAACCTTTATAAAAATATAATCCATTTTCATCAATATAAACTTCTTTTTCCTCTCTTTTTTCTTTCGAAATTAATGTTTGTTCTTTAATTTTTCCATTAGAAGTAATATATAATCTTTTTTTGCAATAAACTAGCAAATAATCATTGTTTTTTTGAATGTTTTTGGCATCATTTTGAGCGTTACCTTTATTTTGTGTTATACATCCAAGAAAATTCACTTCACCAAAAATAGAATCGCAAAGTAATTTTAAGTTGAATACTTCATTATCATCGATTGATATGAATATCACACCATTATCTTTCAATAAATTCTTAGCAAGTTCCACCTAACTTTAATAAATGATAACCATTTACTATGTTTAAACCCGTCTTCTTTATCAACATAATTGTCGTTATATATAAAATCTTCATGGCCAGTATTGTAAGGAGGATCTATATAAACAATATCGACACTTTCCTTGGCTATAAAATTTAAAGATGTTAAAACATGATAATTATCCCCTTCAATAATAATGTTATTATCATCTCCACATATTATTTTTTTACTTTTATCTTGTTCTAATATCGGAATATTTTTTTTACATTTAATTACAACATCTTCTTTTGTATTTTCTTTATCCCAAACCAAACCATATTTTTTTGAGGTTTTAAGTTCGGTTTCTAATTCATTTATCTTTTTTAAGAGTTGTTCTATATTATATTCGCTCATTATTCATTTACCTCTTTCAATTCGATATTGTTTTCTTTACATAGCTCGGCAATCTGCTTACGAGCTGATGTAGTTGGGTATTTCTCCACATCAGTTACGATGGTTATTATACATCATAACTGCTCATATTTCAAGTATTTTTTATGCACCCTTACGCATTTTTGCAAGTTCAAGCACTAATTCTTTTGTTTTTTCAAAGCCTAAGCATGGATCGGTAATTGATTTACCATATTCTTTTCCATCAACAGGCTGATTTCCATCTAAAAGATATGATTCAATCATTAAACCTTTAACAAGCTTTCTAAGTTCAGGATTATATCTTGTTGAATGAAGAACCTCTTTAGCAATTCTAATTTGTTCTAGGTATTGCTTACCAGAATTTGAATGATTACAATCAACAATTACAGCCGGATTTTGAAGACCTGACTTTTTATAAGCTTCGTTTAACGCAACTAAATCCTCATAATGATAATTAGGATGTGATACGCCTCTATCATCAACATAACCTCTTAAAATGGCATGACATAAAGGATTACCCTTAGACTCTACCTCCCAGCCACGATAGATAAATGTATGTCCATGCTGCGCCGCATTAATTGCATTAATCATTACCGAAATATCACCACTTGTAGGATTTTTCATTCCAACAGGTGAATCAATGCCTGATACGGTAAGACGATGTTGCTGATTTTCAACTGATCTTGCGCCAACGGCAACGTATGATAAAAGATCTGATAAATATCTATGATTATCAGGATATAGCATTTCATCAGCTCCACTAAAGCCTGTCTCCTTTAAAACATCCATGTGAAGCTTACGAATGGCTACTACACCCCTAAGCATATCAGGCTTGCCATTAGGATCAGGCTGATGAAGCATGCCCTTATAGCCTGCTCCTGTTGTTCTTGGTTTATTTGTATAAACACGAGGAATAATTAAGATTTCATCCTTAACCTCGTCCTGAAGAAGGCGAAGTCGTTTCATATAATCTAAAACCGCATCCTCACGATCAGCTGAACAAGGTCCTATAATTAATATAAGCTTATCACTTTCACCAGTAAAAACCTTTCTTATTTCTTCATCATTTTTTTCTTTTTGAAGCTTCATTTCCTCTGTAACAGGATACATCTTCTTTACTTCCATAGGAATGGGAAGTTTTGATTTAAAATCCATATTCATAAATATTACATCTCCAAACTATTTTTTCAAATATAGCTTTTCTATTTCACTAATTGGCATAGGCTTTTGATAATAAAATCCTTGGGCATAATCACAATTAAGGTCCTTTAACTCTAGGGCCTGTTTTTGGGTTTCAATCCCCTCAGATAAAACATTAATACCAAGCTCACGTGCCATTTGAATTATATTTCTAATTACAATTGTCTCCCTATTATTTCTAAAGTCATTCCTTATAAAACCACGATCAAGTTTTATGACATCAACATGAACACGACTTAATAAATTTAAGGTTGAATAGGCAACTCCAAAATCATCCATATAAATTTGATAGCCTTCTTTAGATAATATTTCAACTAAAGATATAACATCGTTTTCATTTTCCATAAATAATGATTCGGTAATTTCTATTCCAAAATATTTTTTATCAATATTATATTTATTTAATAAAGCATTAAGTTTTATAACAAAATCCTTATCATTAATATGGCATCTTGAAACATTTACCGAAATTCTTCTTAAAGGATGTCCATCATTCTTCCAGCGAGCTAAGGTTTGACAAACAACCTCATATACATAAAAATCCATTTTTACAATAAAGCCATTCTTTTCAAATAAGGGAATAAAATGATCTGGTGACATAATACCATCATTTGTATTCCATCTAACTAAAGCTTCAAAGGATGAAATTGTATTTGTCTTAAGCTCATAACAAGGTTGTAAATAAACCTCAAACTCTTTATTTTTAAGTGCATTTTCCATTTTAGCTTCGATAGTTTGATTAATAATGGTTTGCTCATGAACTTTATCATCATAAATAATAAGACGAGTAATCCCATTATCCTTAGAAAACTTCTTAGCCTCAAGTGCCCTATCAATCAATGCTTGATAATCAAGACCATCGTTTACATTAAAAATGACAGCACCTTGTGCAAGGCCTATTGTTATATTATAATGAGTACCAACACTATCAACAATATGCTTTACAAGTTCAAACTTTTTATGCATAGTATCCTTATTAATAAATTTTGAATACAAAACAAAGACATCATCATGTAAACGGCATACATAATCCGACTTACTAACACTTGTTATTTTCTTGGCTATTTCTTTTAAAATTGAAGAGCCAAAATCATAGCCTTTATATTCATTTATAAGTCTAAATTTAACAATATCAAAAGCTATTAAAGCGCCCGTCAAATCTTCCTTTATTTTTTCTAGAACAAGCTGTTTAAAATGAACAGGCGACAATAAACAGGTAAGTGCATCATCATTTGAAACATCCTTAAGCTTTCTTTCAATTTGAAATTTATAAAAGAATCCCGAAATTATTTTTGAAATAATATTAAAATACATTAACTCTTCTGGCATCCATACTCTACGTTCAAGATACATATCAAAAGAAATATATCCAGAAATAATTCCATTATTGTATAGAATAATTTGAACTAAAGATTTAATATGTTTATTTGTATAATACTCCGTAACCTGTGGATTATTCGTCCTTAGCTGGACGATGTCTGTTATTTGGAGCATATTATCAGTTTTAAATAACGCTCTATATGACTCATCATTAAATAATTCATAGCCATGGTCAAGAAGCTGATTATCTCTACTATATTGAAATAAAATATTTAAATTAGAGTCTGAAATAGTAATTCTATCTATTCTAAAATGATTAACTGTCTTTTTAATAACATTATTAATTTCTTCTTCTAAATCATTTGTATTTAAAAGACCATCTAAGCATTCCGAAACAAGACTCGAATCAGAATTCTTTCTTTCAGGAAGCCCTGCAAAGGTCAAATAATTATCTTTTTTTATTGAACTATGATTAGCCTCATTATAAATAATATAACAATCGCGGCCCTTTAACTTTCCACGATATAGTGCCTTATCTGCAGTAACAAATAAATCATCATAATTAAGTCCATCCTTAGGATAACAAGAAATACCCATTGTTGATGTTAATGTGAATTGTGATTTGTCTTGAAAAGTGATTTGTCTTATTATATGTTTAATTTTACGACATATTGGTTTAATATCCTCTTCAACAGTCGATTTTACAGGATATACGAATAAAAATTCATCCCCACCAATTCGACCAACCATACCAGCCTTTCCAATTGCCTTAGACAAGTTTTTAGTAAAAGCGATTAATATCTCATCACCAAATAAATGACCATAAGTATCATTAATGTTTTTAAAATAATCAATATCTATAATACCAATAATGTATTTATCATTAAGGCTTGCGGCTTCTAAAAGCTCTTTAATTCTATTTTTAATTATTTGCTTTGCATAGACACCTGTCAAAGCATCCTTATTTGCAATATTTGTAAGCTTTTCAATTTCTTTGGCATATGAATCAATATTTCTAAAATATCCTAAAGTATGACTTTGATTTTTATATGATGATTCTAAAATATAAGTAACATCTTTTTTTTCAATTGATGATTTAAAGGAAATATCTAGCCTTTTTTTCTTTCCTTGAAGCGCACTTTGCATTATTAATACGAAGTTTGAAAAATCTTTTTTCTTTATTTTCAAAATATTTTTATCAAGTGATAAAACATTCTTTAGTGGTTCATTTAATAAAATTTCATTATTTTTAGAATTATAAAACACAATGTATCCCGTTTCTTCGTTATAATCAAAGAAAATACCTTTTAATGTTGGAACAAAACGTTCAAATTGATTAAATTGAAAATCAGGGATAACAACCACATAATATGAATCACAATTTTGATGAATATTTACTTGAACAAATGGTGTTAAGCTAAAAATAGGAGCATTATCACGATATTCAATTTCTATATCATTCATATCAAGGAGATGTTTTTTTAGTCGATTATTAAATTCTTCATTTTGTGAAATGGCAACATTCATTGTTTTTTTACTCACACATTGAAACAAAAAATCATTCATGAAAATTCACATCCTATTTTAATTATCATTACAATTTTATCATACTTTTTCTTAAAAAGCCAATTTTAGATTACATTTTATCTTAAAAATAATAAAATGTATCTCTAAAAGATACATCCTACATTTTAATTATTAAGTTTTTTTAGCATTTTGATTGAAAAAATAATTGCTAAAATTATACCTATTACATCTGTAAATGGTGCAGACCATAAAATTCCTTCAATACCCCAAAACATTGGTAATACAACTGTAAAAATAACCATACCAACTACATCTCTTGCTAAAGATAAAATTGCCGCTTCAATGGGAGAGCCCATAGCTTGTAAAAAGATTGATACTGATTTTTGGATAATAGTAAAAGTAATAAGTAATAGATAAATGCGCATTGTCATAATTCCAAATTCCTTGTATAATTCTGGATTTAGACTATTAGTACCAAAAATACTTAAAATAGGACCTGATATAGTTTCAAATAAAATAGTCGCAATTAAACCTAAAATTATATTTAAACCTATTATCATAAAAAACAATTTTTTCACACGCTTATTCTTTCCTGCACCATAATTATAACCAATTATCGGCTGGGCTCCTGCACTTATACCTACCGATATATTTACAACAATTGTAAAAAGCTTCATTACAACACCAATAATGGCTTGAGGATCATTAATTCCATATTTACTTGAAGCACCATATTTAGCAAGCATATTCATAGAAACAACTGTAATAATTACAATTGATATTTGCGTTAAAAAGGATGAGGCACCCATTTTTATACCTTCTAATAAAAGCTTAAGGTCAGGCTTAAAGGAAGTAATTTCAAGTTTAAAATTTTTAGCTCTAAACAAATAAATAACACTTATAATAAATGATACTATTTGTCCAATAATTGTTGCAAGAGCAGCTCCTGTAAGACCTAAATCAAGACCTAAAATAAACCAAGCATCTAATATTATATTAATAATTGCACCTATAACCATTGAAATCATCGCAACCTTAGGTGAACCATCAGCTCTAATAATTGAATTTAACATATTCATAATTATATAAAAGGGAATTCCTATTAAAATTATAAAACCGTATTCATGAGCATATATTAAAGATTCTTCTGTTTTGGCGCCAAAAAATGAAGCAATATTGTCAAGAAAAGGAAATCCAATTAATAAAAAGATAACACTAATTAAAATACTTACTGTTATAAGACTACCAACCAATTTATTAATCTTCTTTCCATCACCCTTTCCCATACAAAGTGACATATAAGCTGCGCCACCATCTCCTAGCATTAAAGCAAAAGCAAGTGCAATTACCGTAAGTGGGAAAATAATAGTAGTTGCAGTATTTCCAATAGCTCCAACTGAGGAATTACCAATAAATATTTGATCAACAATATTATAAAGAGCACTAATTAATAAGGATAAAATACATGGTATTGAAAATTTCAGTAATAATTTTCCTTCTTTTTCAGTTATTAAATAATCATTTTCCATAAAAACCTCCATAAAAAAAGGCCTAAATGTAAGCTCGGTCGGGCATTCGAGCTTAGACATTTAGTGCCTATTAATATCTTATTTAACAACTTTATTTTAACAAAGAAAAAAAATTCTTGTAAGTGTTTTTTTTGTGAAAACGTTTTATAAAATATCTATCAATTCAGCTAAAATCTTTTTATTAGTTATAATTACAACAATTTCTTCTCTTGCTCTTGTAAGTCCTTGATACAAAAGCCTTGTATAGTAAATTCCATCATCATTTTGTATTGATTTTAAATGCTTTTTCTCATCTAAATAAAACTTATCATCAATACACATTACTATTTTTTGAAATTCATAAGGATATGCTCTTTTCGTATAAAGTTTATAAGAATAGTCTGATATTTTTTCATTATCTTCATAAGAAATATAAGTATAGCCTTTTTTTACATAATCATTTATTTTAGAGGCTAAATAACATTCACTAGAATAAATAACCTTATATTTAGGATTATTAAATAACTTTTTATGATAAAACAATGAATCAATAAAATCTAAAGCTTCTCTTGAGGTACGAATCGGACTTGTAAGCCTTAAAATATTATTAGTTAATCCTAATAATGATGACATAATTTCATCATTTTCCTTTAAATCTAAAAACAAAACAATCCTTATATTTTTTCTTTTTCCTTCTAAAATAATATCATTTATTTTTTGAGTTTCTATTTTACTTACCTCATCAATAAAACAATATTTAATATCATCAAAATTTCTAAATTCTTCAATACTAATCGTTTTAAACGAAGGAAAAGCTTCATTTAGCTTTTGGAATGATTCAACTTGATACGGACTTATAATGATTCCCTTTTCAAGTTTCCTTGCTACATCATATAAAACCATCGTTTTACCTGAGCCCGTTGGTCCTTCTACAATAACATCTTCATCATTTTCAAGAAATTTTATTATTTGTCTTTCAACAAGTTGTTCTGAATCAGTCAAAAGATAATCATTTTGAATAAATCTAGATGTCATATAAAAAGGAGATGCAAAAATATTTTCAGGTTTAAAAATATCACCTAAGTCAATAGGAATAGCTTTTTTATGATTTAAAAGGAGTTTTCTTACCTCTTCTGGCTTCGCCATAACTAGGGAATCATTATCTATTTTATAAAATGTATTTTCACTCATTACATAGGTATATTGATATAACGGCTTATGGATTAAATGAAGATAATACTTATTTTGATTTAATTGCTTTAATATTCTACCATCAGATACCTTAGCACTTTTAAGTTCAATATTTATAACTGAATTTTTAGTAACCTTTATCAGGTCTAATTCTTTATTTAAATGGGGCAATATAAAACTATAGGTAAAGCCTCCTAAATACTCATAATCAAGGTCTAGCAGCTCAACCATTTTTTTTATTGTGATTATCTCTTCATGGCGATATTGCTTAGAGACTTTAAAATTTAAGTAATATTTTACATATTTTTGACTTAATCTTTCATCATCTGAAAAATTAATCAAGTCCATCAAATTAACAAGCATAATATCACCAACCTAGTTTTATTATAAAGTTAATTAGCTATTATTTCAATTCTTTCCTTTTAATATAATTAATTAAAACAACAAGTTCATGAACAACTAGTGGTAATATGGACATTGCTGCTGTTATAAGCCAGCAAATAGGAGTTAAATTATGAGTTGAAAAAACATCAGAAATTCCTGGCACCTCAATTACAAGAAATTGAAGTAATATACCAGCTATAAAAGCAATATAAAGCATATGATTCTTATCTTTAAAAATATGAATAAAGCTTTCCTTAATATTACTCATTCCTATCATATGGAAAAGTTCAGCAAAAGCTAAAGTTGTAAAAGCCATTGTTTGTGCTTGATGTAAGATTAAAGGATTACTTGTATACAATGCTTTAATACTTGAAATTGTATATGCATGATTTAAAAAACCACATGAAAAATATGAAATTACAACACAAATAGTAATAATAATACCATAGCCTAAGGTTAGTTTTAACCCATTACCCGCAAATACTCCTTCATTTGGATTTCTAGGATGATCCTTCATGATTGATTTATCCTTCGGTTGCATACCAAGAGCAATTGCTGGAAGTGAATCAGTAATAAGATTTACCCATAAAAGATGAATGGCAATTAATGGGGCTGGTAGCCCTAAAATAATTAAGAAAAACATTGCTAAAACCTCAGCGATATTACTTCCAAGAAGAAAATAAACCGTTTTTTTAATATTAGCATAAATTCCTCTTCCCTCTTCAACCGCTCTCTCTATTGATGCAAAGTTATCATCAGCTAAAACCATATCTGCTGCACTCTTAGCTACATCAGTTCCTGTAATACCCATAGCAATACCAATATCCGCAGCCTTTAAGGATGGTGCGTCATTTACACCATCACCTGTCATCGCCACAATATTACCATTAGCTTTTAAAGCTTTAACTATTTGCACTTTATTTTCGGGAGAAACTCTAGCAAATACACGTACTCGTTTTACAGTATTTCTTAATTCCTCATCACTTAAAAGATCTATTTCTTGTCCAGTCATACAATCCTCAATATTAGTACATATTCCAAGTTGACTTGCAACTGCATAAGCTGTATCCTTATGATCTCCTGTAATCATTATAGTTGTAATTCCGGCCTCGTGAAGCTTTAAAACAGCAGGTATTGCTTCCTTTCTTGGAGGGTCAATCATAGCAACTAAGCCAACAAAAATTAAGTCCTTCTCTTCTTTAGAATTACCATTATAATATGCAAGTGCTAATACTCTTAAAGCTTTACTTGAAAATAGCTTATTAGCTTCATCTATTTTCATTAAATCTTCATTAGTAATCTTTCTTATCTTGCCATTATCATAAATATAGGAAGTTCCTTTTAAAATACTATCGATTGCACCTTTCGTATAGGTTATATAGCCATTATTTGTCTTATGAATTGTAGACATCATTTTACGATTACTATCAAAAGGATATTCAGATATTCTTTCTTCTTCAGCCTCAATTATTTTTTTAGGCATACCCAAGCTATTTGCAAGAACTACAAGAGCAATTTCTGTAGGATCACCATATATGCCATCATCAACAGATGCATTTGAACATAAACTCATTCCCTTAGCTAAAAGCTTTAAGGAGTCGCTTGCATCATTTTTATTAAAATTAGAATCAGTATAGTATTTATCAATCGTATATGCTTCTGTAACTGTCATTTTGTTTTGTGTCAAAGTTCCTGTTTTATCGGAACAAATTACACTTACTGCGCCTAATGTTTCAACAGAATGAAGCTTGCGAACAATCGTATTTGCTTTAGCCATTCTTTGAACACCAATTGCAAGAACAATTGTTACAACCGCTGCAAGTCCCTCAGGTATTGCCGCAACAGCAAGCGATATTGATGATAAAATAGCTTCAATATAAGCTTCAATTTCTAAATTCTTACCATCAATAAAAATCCAAATAAAATCAACCACTAAAACAAGAATTACAATTAATAATGTTAACAAGCCTAAATATTTTGACAATTTAGCTAAAACCTTTTGAAGAGGGGTTTCATTTTCTTCTTCCATATCAATTGAGGTAGCTATTTTTCCAATTTCCGTTTCCATTCCTGTATTTACGACAACACCAAGTCCTCTTCCATAAGAAACGGTCGTTGACATATAAGCTAAATTTAGGCGGTCTCCAATACCAACAGGATTAGAAAATACTAAGCTCGCATTTTTCTCCGTCGGAACAGATTCACCAGTAAGTGATGATTCAATTATTTTCAAATTATGACTTTCAATTAATCTTAAATCAGCCCCAATGGTATCTCCTTCTTCAAGAATAACAATATCACCTTTAACTAAATCTTGAGATTTAATTCTTTGTTTTTTAGAATCTCTTATTACATTTGTTTCGGGTGAAGACATCTTCTTTAAGGCTTCGAGTGAATTTTGAGCTTTAATTTCTTGAATTGTACCAATTAAAGCATTAATTAAAATAACAGCTAAAATAATAATAACATCAGGCCAATCACCTGTACTGATAAAAGAAAATACACCTCCTTCTTTTATCACCTTAATTGTGTCGTAAATTGAAACACCAATAGTAACCGCAATAGCTGCAAAAAGAACAAAAATCATTGGGTCATTTAACTCGCCTAAAAATATTTTAATCCAAGATTTCTTCTTTTTTTCTTTTAATTCATTTTTACCATCAGCCTCAAGTCTTTTTAAAGCTTCAGCTTCTGACAAACCATTTTTTGAGGTTTTAAGTTCGTCTAATGTTTCATCAATTTGTTTAGTTTCGTAGCATGTCATATTAATTCCTCCTAAGCATAAAAAAACAGGCAACTATGCCTGTCATATTAAAGTTATATCCAAGACAAGCATAGTAAAACTATACTAAGTCTTGATGCTTAGGTAATATCCGGATTTTCAAATCGAGCTGACGAATATTACTCCGATTAGGGCCATCTACTCCCTTAGTGCATTTATTTTAGCATATTAATTTTTTTAATGCAATATGCTAAATAAAATATTATACTTATTAATTGTTTACCATATAATAGGAACGCCATTTACATAGCACTAAAGCCTTATACGCACACATTTATATTTATACCTAAGAAATCAAAATTATATTAATTACTAAATTAATGCTCAATTTTAATAAATATTCTTTTTATTGGTTCGAATTTTTTTTAAAATCCTGAGAAGAAAGACGACTATAACTAAAACTATATCTTCTTAATTTTATAATAGTTTTATATTAAGTTTAGCAAACTCTTCTATATCCTTTAAAGACCAAAAGGAAGCTTGAACCTCACCAATATGAACCTTATTAAGCATAAAAAGGCACATTCTTGATTGACCAATTCCACCACCAATTGTAAGAGGTAATTTATCATTTATAATATCTTGATGATATTTATACTTAAGCTTATATTCTTCATTCTTAACTTTAAGCTGATAAATGAGAGATTTCTTATCTACTCTTATTCCCATTGAAGATATTTCATAAGCAATTTTTAATGGCTCATACCAAAGAACTAAGTCACCATTTAAATGCCAATCATCATAATCTGCTGCTCTTAAATCATGAGGCTTTCCATTTTTAAGATTATCACCAATATCCATTATAAAAACAGCTCCATATTCCTTTGCAATTTTATTTTCACGCTCTTTACTATTTAAATTAGGATATTTTTCCAAAAGCTCTTTACTACTTATGAATTTTATATCATATGGTAGATAATGAACAATTTTTGGGTACTTCCTTTCAATAACCTCAGATGTTTCAAGTAATGCCTTATAAATTCTTCTTACTACATCTTTAAGAAAATCCTTATTTCTATCAAGAACAGAAATAACCATTTCCCAATCCCATTGATCAACATAAAGTGAATGAATATTATCAAGCTCCTCAAAGGGCCTTATCGCATTCATATCCGTATAAATTCCCCTAAATCCATATTTTTTCAAGGCATTACGCTTCCACTTTGCTAAAGACTGAACAATTTCTAATTCATCACCTGTTTGATTTACCTTGAATGATACTGCTCTTTCATACCCATTAAGGTTATCATTTAAGCCTGTTTTTGGTTCAACAAAAAGCGGCGCTGACACTCTTGTTAAGCCTAGTTTTTCACTTAACTTACGCTCAAATGTATCCTTTACAAGCTTAATTGCAATTTCTGTTTCTTCTAAGCTTAAAACTGATTTATAATTATCAACATAAATATTACTCATAATTCCACATCCTTTTCTTTTTAATATTTTAATTTTACCATAAAATATAAAAGAAAAAAAGAAATATAACAAAAAATTCTGAATTTTTTTAGTCAAATACAAAATACAGCATAAAGTGGTACAAAAGAATAAACCAATTAATATAAGGTCTATTAATAAAATCAAAAATAGTTATGCCAATTGAGCAAAGCATTAACGCAACAAAAATAATTTTTTTTCATTTCAATTAAATCATTGATATCCTTTCAATTATTTTAGAGATTCAATACTAACAGGTAACTATTTATCAATGAATTATATGATTTATATTCAGTAAAGACAATAACAGTATTTTTTATGAACATTTTCATTTACAAAATACATTAATTCATTATGATTATGAAATTTAAATATTTCTTTTGAGCAATAAAATATCATAATAAGTAATTCTAATAATAAAACATTCTTGTAAAAACGCGTGAATTATATTACATTTTTCACACTAAAATACACGAATATTTTTAACAAAATAGCACTAAATTACACAATAATATTATAACAATAAAATTTATATAAAAAAGATGCATCATAAATGACACACCTTTTATAATTATATTATTTATTTTTAATAGCTGCTTGAGCTGCCGCAAGGCGAGCAACTGGTACTCTAAATGGAGAACAAGAAATATAGTCAAGACCAGCCTTATGATAGAATTCAATTGATTTAGGGTCTCCACCTGTTTCACCACAAACGCCAATATGAAGATCCTTATTTGTCATTCTTCCAAGCTTTACAGCATTTGAAATAAGCTTTCCTACTCCTTTTTGATCAAGTGTTTTAAATGGATTTTCTTCTAAAATCTTATTTTCATAATATGCTGGTAGGAATTTATCAGAATCATCACGTGAAAATCCCATTGTCATTTGCGTTAAATCATTTGTACCAAATGAGAAAAATTCAGCATAAGAAGCAATTTCATCAGCTAAAAGAGCTGCACGAGGAACTTCTATCATTGTTCCAATATGATATTTCATTGGTAAACCAGATGCTAAAATTAATTTGTTAGCAGTTGTGGTAATGATATTTTTAACAAATTTTAGTTCTTCCTTATCAAGTACAAGTGGTACCATTATTTCTGGATTAACTAATTTATTTGTTCTTTTAGAAACATTTATTGCCGCATTAATTATAGCACTTGTTTGCATTACACAAATTTCTGGATAGGTAACAGCTAAACGACAACCACGATGTCCCATCATTGGATTAGATTCATGCAATTCCTTTATTTTATCCTTAATTTCCAAAGCGGTATGATGTGTTGATGAGGCTAATTCCTCAATTAAAGCTTCATCGTTAGGAAGAAATTCATGAAGAGGTGGATCTAATAAACGTACGTTTACATTTTTACCATCCATAATTGTATATAATTCTTCAAAATCAGACTGCTGAATTGGTAAAAGCTCATTCAAAGCTTCCACTCTTTCTTCATGTGTACTAGCAAGAATCATCTTGCGCATAGAAAAAATACGATCACGTTCAAAGAACATATGCTCTGTACGACATAGACCGATTCCCTCAGCACCAAATAAAAGAGCTTGTTTAGCATCACGAGCATTATCCGCATTAGTTCTTACCTTTAATCTTCTTTTTTCATCAACCCATTTCATTAATCTACCAAAATAGCCTGTAGTAAGATCTGGGCTTTCCATTTCAATTTCTCCAAGATATACGTTACCTGTTGAACCATCAATAGAAAAAATATCCTTATCAGTATATATTTTATTATTAATTGTAACAGTTCTTGCTACCTCATCAATTAAAGCCTCAGCGCATCCACAAACACAACATTTACCCATACCACGAGCAACTACTGCTGCATGAGATGTCATTCCACCACGCATTGTTAAAACTGCCTCAGCTGAAATCATGCCTACAATATCTTCAGGAGATGTTTCCGCGCGAACTAAAATAACCTTCTTCCCTTGCTTATGACGACGCTCAGCCTCTTCTGCTGAAAAGGCTAAATAGCCTGTACCAGCACCTGGTCCTGCTGGAAGTCCTATCGCAATTGGTGTTTTTTCATCTAAGCTTTCTTTTTTAAAGTTAGGAAGTAAAAGCTTATCAAAGCTATTAGCATCAATTCTAAGAACTGCCTCATCAGTTGTAATCAAGCCTTCATCAACCATATCACATGCCATTTTTAAAGCAGCATTAGGTGTACGCTTACCATTTCTTGTTTGAAGAAAATATAAATGACCATCTTCAACCGTAAACTCCATATCTTGCATATCTTTGTAATGAGCTTCCATACGCTTAATTGTAGCCATAAATTCCTCATATACCTCTGGCATTCTTTTTTTAAGTTCATCAATGTGAAGAGGAGTTCTAATACCTGCTACAACATCCTCACCTTGAGCATTTGGTAGGTACTCAGCTGATACCTTTTTTTCACCTGTTGCTGGGTTTCTTGAAAATGCTACCCCTGTTCCTGATGTTTCACCTTTATTACCAAAAGCCATTGACTGAACATTTACAGCTGTTCCCCATGAATAAGGAATATTATTCATCATACGGTAAACATTAGCACGTGGATTATCCCAAGATCTAAAAACAGCCTCTACTGCTTCAATTAATTGAACATAAGGATCAGTTGGAAATTCCTCATTAAAAACAGACTTATAATAATCCTTATATTTCTCTACAAGCTCCTTTAGTTCAGATGACTTAACCTCTGTATCAAGCTTATAACCCTTTTCTTGTTTTAAACGCTCAAGCATCATATCCATTTCAGTTCTTGGATGTCCCTTAGCAATATTTGTAAACATTAAAATAAAGCGACGATATGAATCATAAGCAAATCTTTCATTATTAGTTTCTCTTGCAAGAGCCTCTACTGTCATATCATTAAGGCCTAAATTTAAAATAGTATCCATCATACCAGGCATTGATACACGAGCCCCTGATCTTACTGAAACTAAAAGAGGATTTCGATTACCACCAAAATGCTTTTTAGTTTTTCTTTCAACCTCTTTAATACCTTTTTTAATATCTTCAATTAAAAAAGAAGGAAGCTTTTTTTCGTTTTCATAATATAAAGTACAAGCCTCCGTTGTAATTGTAAAGCCTTGAGGAATCGAAACACCAATGTGTGTCATTTCCGCAAGACCAGCACCTTTACCACCAAGAAGCTCCTTACCAAGTCCATAAGCTTCCTCAAAGTGATACACATATTTTTCAGACATATATAACCCTCCAATTATTCACTACATTTTACAAAGTGTCTAGCAAAGATTATACTATATCTACTATATAATTTCTATACATTTTTTTTATTTTGTAAAAATATTTTAGACTTAAGCCAATCAATTAAAATTGCACCAACGGGAGCTGTAAATATGATTGCAATAACACTGGCCGTTAAAACAATTTCACCACATGCTAAGCCCTCACTTAAAGCAATCGCCCCAATTGATGCTTGAACAGTAAGCCTTAGGAAGATATGATACAACAAAAAAGATTATTTCTTTTAGATTATACTTATTTTTCATAACACTTAATATAACATCAATAGTTCTAAATGAAGGCCCGATTAAAATCAAGATAAAAATTTTTAATCCTTCAAATGAAAAAACTAAATTAAGCTTTACTCTTGTACCAACAAGCACAAAGAGTAAAATTTCAAAGGCGTTCCACAAATGATTATATGATTGTTTTACATCATTTAAATCTGAATTTTTTGAAGATAATATTATAGACATAACAATAATACCAAGTAAGGCTGAAATGCTAACACAAGTCTTCTCATAGTTTTCAAGCCATACCATTAAAAATGAAACACCAAGCATTATAATAACCTTAATTGTTGAATTCAACTTGAAGCATTTATATAAATTAATTAATCCAATTCCTATTAATAAGCCAAGTAACACTCCTAAGATAATATTTGATGGTATCTTTAAAATAGATAAAAAATTAAAGCTACTTGTTTTTAAGGCATTTAGGCAAGCATAAAATATGACAATAACATAAATATCATCACAAGAAGCCCCTGCCATAATAACCTTAGGGATATCGCCTCCTTCTTTATTTTCAATCATTGTAAGCATTCTTGGAACTACAATAGCCGGTGAAACTGCACCTAAGACACAACCAAGTAATGTAGCCTCTAGGTAAGATATATTAAGTAATAATGGTCCAAAAATAATAATTCCTATAATTTCAAAGCTAGCAGGTAAAAAACACATTAAAATAGCAGGTCTTCCAATTTTAATTAAAAATTTAAAATCAAGAGCTAATCCTGACCTTGTCAAAATAATTATTAAAGCAATTTGTCTTAGATAATCAGGAATAACATCAAGACTAGGATAAATTAAATTAAGACATCATCCTCCAAATAAAATCCCTATAATTAAATAAAAGATAATTTTAGGTATTTTAATTTTTTCAAATAAAATTCCACCAATTACTCCTACAAAAAAACTAAAAATAAACTTTAAAACATAACTAATCAATTCCTTTCTAATAAAAAAGCTGATAACTCCATAGTAAAAAACTATAGACGTCATCAGCATAATTGCGGTTTTGTTATAAAACAAGGAAGAACATCATTTCCTGGTTATTAAGATCAAAATTATCCTAGCACATCTTCTTTTTGATTACAACTATCGTATAAATATTTTTTTCGGTATTTTATAAGACAAAAGATAGAAACAAAAACACCAATGGCTTCCGCAACAGGAACCGAAATCCAAATACCATTTTCTTTAAATATAATTGGTAAAACAATTAAAGCAATAGTTAAAAATAAAATCGTTCTTGAAAATGAAATTACTGCCGATACTAAGCCATTACCTAAAGCAGTAAAATAGCTTGAGGCAAAAATAGAAATACCAAACAAAATAAAAGCAGAATTATATAAAGCAAAATTATTAACCGTTATATCAAATACATTCTTTGATCCACCCGAAAATAAATGTGCAACTGGATTGATTAAAACGAATGATAAGCCATAAGCTAAAACACTAATTGTGCCAATAATAGCTAAACTTCTCCTTAAAATTGATTTAAGTTCCTTCTTATCATTTTTACCATACTTATATGAAAATACGGGTGCAATCCCCATCGAATAACCGAATAAAATAGCCGTAAATAGAAATTGAAAATATAGAATAATTGTTATTGATGCAACTCCGTCATCTCCATAAAATTTTTGACATTGATAATTAAAAAGGAAGGTTGATATAGCATTAGCCAAATTTGTAACCATCTCAGATGAACCATTAGTAAATGCCTCTTTAATTTTCATAAAATCAAACTTAAACCTAACAAAATATAATGTTTCCTTACGATTAAAACTAAAATATAATAGACCTGTAACCGATGGAATCAAGCACGCAAGTACCGTACCTAAAGCCGCACCTTCAATTGACATAGAACAAATATCTAAAAAGAAATAATCCAAAAAAACATTCATAATACCTGCACAAATAACTAATCCTAAGCCTAAATGAGGCTTACCTGCAGTCACAAAAAGTGTCTGAAAGGCATTTTGTAAGAAAGAAAACGGTAAAAAGCAAGTATAAATGAGGTAATATTTAATAGCATAAGGCATTTGTTCATCACTAGCACCAAGCAGTTTTAAAATAGGCCCTTGAAATGATAAGCCTAAAATTAAGAAAGTAATTGCACAAATAATTTCAACCATAACAAACATTGTAAAAAATTTACGTGCATCTTCTTGTTTGTACTCTCCTAATGTTCTTCCTACAATTGCACTTCCTCCCGATGCAATCATAACAGACGTGCCAATAGCTAAGCATTGATAAGGATAAATAATATTTAAAGCGCCTAAGGCCGTTGTACCAACATAATTAGAAATAAAAATACCATCGACAATTGTATAAAGAGAAAAAAACATCATCATAATGATGCTCGGTAATGTAAATTTAAGAATTTGCTTAAATGTAAAACATTTATCCATATTATTCTTCATTTTTTATTACCTCCTTCATAATTTTTAAATAATTTAAATTTGATAAAACTAAAGATTTAGTCACATCTCCTAGTCTTTCTAGTATAATAGCTTCCTTATCCATAACAAAAGTTATTTTAGGTTCTAGCTCCTTTTTACCAAACTCTGTTAATAATATAATCTTATTCTTTTTAGTCAATTTATTTTCAAAGGAAATATAACCTGCATTAATCCAATTATTTAAAATTATATTAATTGTTTATTTAGGAATAAGCATATCATTTACAATATTTTTTTGTGTAACATTATAATGACTTTGAAGATAATATAAAATAACCATTTGATTATAACTTAAGCCAACTTTACTTGCAAGTTCATTATAGGCTTTATTTGTTTCATTAAAAATATTAAATAATTCTCTCAATTCATTTTTATAATCCATATAATACCTCAGTCCTAATTCGGACTATATTATTATACTAGTATCTATTTTTAAAGTCAACAAAAAAATTTCCACATATTTTGTGGAAGCTTAAGTTATTTTTATTATTAAATTAAAAAAATTGCTCGATTTTCCTTAATTACCTTAGAAATTGGTTCTTGATCTTTATAGCCAATAACAGCATGAGCAATACCTTCATATTCATTCAGATTAAGTTTTAAATCCTTTAAAATTTCTTTTCCTTCTTCGGATATTATTTCTTCTTTTAGCACAATGAATCCAGCATGCTCCAAGTCCTTGATTTTGAGTCTCAATCAAAATATTTTCCATCATACATGAGCCATCATAAATACCATTAGGACATTTTTTCATTAGAACTAATAATACAACTGGTGCATTATAAAATGGGTCAAAGTCATCCTTGAAGCCAGCAATATTAGCATTAAGCCTTGAAAGTTCATCTCTAATCTTCTTATTTTCGATTACAACAATGATACCATTTTGCACATTTCTACCTGATGGTGCAACAAGACCTACTTTTACAATTTCTCCAATTTGAGATTTTGTTGGCATCTCACTTTTAAATTTCTTATAAGAACGTCTATTTTAATCACCATCTATATTATAGCTCAAAAAATATAAAAAGTATATCTAACTTAATAGATATACTAATTTGAATTCATTATGAATTAGGATTGAGGTAAGACAGGAGTTAAAAAGCAAAAAACTCCTAAATATCCTAATTCGTTAGCATTATACATTAACTTAGCGTCGAAATTAATCGATTTTTGTTGATAATTAAAAAACTTTTTTATAAATTTAATTACCTAAATAAATTATGACCGTACCACCCTCTTTTACTAATGTACCTGCAGATGGTGCTTGGTCAATAACCTTATTTCCTTCACCTATTATTAATAGTTTATAATAGTAATTTTTAGGAATAGCTTCCTTCATTAAGCCGATATAATCCTCAACTGTATAATACTTTTCATCAATATAATAACGATATTCTTTAGCCATAGCATTTTCATAATCTTGTTTCACTGATAAAACAGGAAGTATTTGTTCATAAATTTCACAAATAATAGGAGCTACAACAACACCTGCATATTGAACTGTATTTTGAGGCTCTTCAATTGCAAAATAAACACAATATTCCGGATCATTCATTGGTGCAGCAGACAAAACAGATAAAATAAAATTCGAATGCGAATAGCCACCATTTTCGCCCTTTAGCTGTGAAGTTCCAGTTTTAGCACCAACTCTATATCCATTTGTATAAGCACCTCGTGAGGTTCCCGCTGCTACAACTGATTCAAGACTATACCTCATAATATCAGATGTTTTTTTAGATATAACTTGCCTTTTAATTTTAGTACTTCCTTCATATATTAAAGAATTTGATGCATCTGTAACTTTATTAAGTAAATAAGGAGTTAATAAGTTTCCACCATTTACACAGGCAGACATTGCCATCATTAATTGAATCGGTGTTGTACTATTACCCTGACCAAATGATGCACAAGCTAAATCAACTGGTCCCATCGTATTTTGATTAAACAAAATACCGGTTGCTTCACCAAGAAGATCAATTCCTGTTTTTTGGCCGAAGCCATAGTTTTTAACATAACTCATAAATGTTGAAATACCTAATCTTGAGCCTATATCCATAAAGCCACAATTACAGGAATTTTCAATTACCTCAAGCATCGATAAGCTACCATGTCCTTTCCGTTTCCAACAATGCATTGTACTTCCACCAATTGTCCTTCCACCTGTACAATTAATATGTTCATTTAAATTAAACTTATTTTCCTCAAGTCCGGCACTATAGGTTACAATTTTGAAGGTTGAACCAGGTTCAAAGCTTTTCCATACTAAAAAATTACGGTTATATATTTCCTGATCATATTCCTTATAATTTTCAATACTATAAAAAGGATATTGACTAATTCCTACTATTTGACCTGTTTTAACATTTGAAACACCACAAATAATTGTTTTAGGATTATATTTTAAGGCCGCATTCTTCACAATATTATCTAATATTCTACAAACATCTAAATCAATCGAAAGATATATATCAAAACCTGGTGTTGAACCACTATAATAGGACACCATATTATCCATTTTGTTGCCCTTAGCATCAGTATAAATTTTAAGGGCTCCATCATTTTCCTTTAAATAATCGTTATAAATATACTCAAGTCCGGTTAAACCCTCATTATCAATATTGGTAAATCCCAAGGTTTGACCTAATAAATCATCATAAGGATAATATCTTGTAGCATCAGTTGCAAGATAAATACCATCTAGGTTAAGTCTTGCAATTTGACTTGCGTCCTCAACGGAAATATGACGACCTTCAGGCTTTATTATTTCGACAGAAACATTTTTCGATAAATGCTTCAAAATAAGATTTATATCACATTTTAAAACAGATGAAAGACTATTTGCCGTAGCCTCTTTATTTTTTATTTGTCTATTTATTGAAACGACTGTTAAGGTTCTTTTATTCCCAACAATTAATTTACCGTTTCTATCATAAATCTTACCTCTTCCGCTATTAATCGGGATATCTCTTGACCACTGCTCATATGCTTTTTTATTAATAAAATCAGACATACCAATATTAATATAAATAAGTCTTCCAACTAGCATTAAGAAGCATATTATAGCTATAAGCATTACTATTAAAATTCTTCTTCTGATCTTATAATTATTGATATTATCACCTAAATTTATATATGATAAAAAAGAGGTAAATATAATAAAAAAAGCTTTAAGATTATATTTTCAATAATCATTTAACAGCCAAAACATTTTCTAAAGATATTAAAATATAGCGCGCTGTTCAACATAATAAACTGATAACGGAACTTAAAATTCATACAAATCTTTTAGTCTTAAAGTGTAACTTTCACTTACAGTTTTAGAAAATGTATTTATAATTTTATCAATGATTTTTCTTCCTGATATTTTATATCGTAAAATAATAAATGAGCTCTTTAGTGAAAAGCTCAATTTATTAACTGATATTTAATTTATCTATTATCATAGTCATCATTTTCATTAAAGTGAGCTTCACTTGCAGAAAATGAACAATCAATAAAATTAATATTTTTAGTAAAGTATAAATAACCAAATTCCTTAGCGTTTGCCTTAACATTTTTAAATGTTATATTAGAAATAGGCATATCACTAAAGCCCTCAAGATTAAAAATACGGCTGATTCCTTTATAATCATCTGTATTATAAGCATTTACATTTTCAATTAAAATATCAGAAACCCTTGTATTAGCACCTGCAGTTTCATGAGTTAAGACTTCATAGTGAGGATAAATAGGGTCATTATAGTTAGGAGGCATCTTACAAATACTATAATTAGGATTCCAATTTAAACACATATGAAACAAATATTTAACATTAGTCATTTCAAGGTTACTTATTTTAACATCATTTATATAACCCTTTCTAGGATATGATGATTTTATTCTAAAACCACAATCAGTATTATAATATTTTAAATTAGAAATATTAACGTTATAAACACCACCAGATATTTCACTACCAATGGTTACGCCAAAGCCTTTATTAATAATGGAATTAGAAATAGTGATGTCATGTGAAGGTCTTCCTACTCTTATTCCATCAAAGTCCCTACCTGATTTGATACAGACAGAATCATCATTACAATTAGTTTCTACCTTATTTACAACAACATTATAGGAAGAATCAATATCAATACCATCAGTTGAGGGTGAATTAATAGCTTCTGATTTAATTTTAACATTTTCAATCAAGATATCGTTAGAATATAAAATATGAATATTCCAAAAGCCTGATGAAGTAGAGGTAATATCATAAATTTTAACATTTGAGGAATTTTGAACTAAAAGATTACGTGGTCTTTTACAATCATAATCAGCAGCGAATCTCAATCCCTTTTCATCATAAATCTTACGATATCCGCCCTTCATATCTAAACCCCAATATTTATTCCACCAATAAGGGCCATTTCCATCTAAAATGCCTTGTCCCTTGATTGTAACATTACTTGTACCAATAACATTTAATAAAGCGGGATACCACTCCATTTCAATTCCTGCAACTCTAGTTTTTATATTTTGGTATAAGGCTTCATTAGTTGTTGCAAGAAGAGTCGCTCCTTCTTCAAATTCTAAGGTAAGTGCACCTTTAATAAACAAAGGTGTTGTTTCATAAAGTCCTTTTTTAATAACTAATTTAGATGATTTTAAGATGGCTTCATCTATTTTTTCTTGGAGATTATCTCCTTCTTTAATAAATATCGTTTCCATATTATTTAATAATTTGAATAATCGTAATAATCATTGAGTTCAAACGGTTTAAATTAACAATAATTTCGTTTAAAGCCTTAACATAAACCGAATTTTCAGATAAATCAAGTTTTTTAATTTGTTTAGTAATTTTATCAATAAGCTTTAGGGCATCATTAACATCAGTTAAGGTTGTTTTTTCACCAATATCCTGTAGGGCAATCGTAACACTAGCAAGAACAAAGGCTGTTTTCTTTAAATTATCGTGAGGCTTTTTATCCTTCAAGGCCCTTTGCATCATCTCAAGACGTGTTATTTCACGTCCAAGCTTTGCTTGCATTTTATTATATCCTTTTTTAGCGTGACCATAAAACTTTAAATATAAAATAAAAATAATAATTGTTACAACTAAAATCGAATACCAAATGATAGCTTCTGTAACAGAATATTGTTCGGCAAGTAGAGTCATTATAATTCCTCCTTCTTATTTGGCATATCCTTAATATGAACATCAAGCTGATTATAATCAATTGAAATATTAGCATCTATAAGTGCATCAAGAATTTGCTCATTCAAATCATAAAGGGTTGACCAATAGTTTTCACATTGTGTCCAGCATTTTAAAGTATAAACCAAATTTGAATCGCCATATTCAGTAAGACGAACACTAGGCTCAGGATTGTTTAATATATTTTTTTGTTTTTTAACTACATCAAGCACTAGTTTTTTGATTTCTTCAGTTTTAGAGCCATATGCAACTGGTATATTAAGAGAAATTCTTCTTACAGGTAATCTAGAAAAATTCTTAATTGATGAATTAATTGCTTGCGAATTAGGATAAGTAATCATCATTCCATCAGTTGTTTTAAGAACTGTATTAAACATTGATATAGAGATTATTGTACCTTCAACATCACCAATTTTAACATATTCCCCTTCAACAAAGGGTTTGGTTGTTACAAGTAAAAATCCATTTGCTATTCCTTTTATTACATCCTGTAAGGCTAAAGAAATACCTAAAGAAATTACAGAGGCAATTGTTACAACTGATTCGGTTGAAATACCTAAAAATTTTAATACAGATACAACTAAAACGATAATTAAAACAATATTCAAAATTGAAATAATAAAATTAGGAATGGTCTTTTCGATTTTAGCTCGATTAACTGATCTTTTAAGAAGACTAATTATAATTCTAATTAGCATATAGCCAACAAGCATATAAATAATAGCTATTGCAAGTTCAACGCCGCTTCCTAAAGCATAATTTTTTAACTTATTTAAAAAATTCATATAAATTCCTTTCTATAAATAAAGGCTCAAAAGAGCCTCCTTATAAGCTATAAAGCAGTTTTACCTCATGTGGTCTTAAAGGACGATATTCTCCCTTACTCATTCCCTCACATGATACACACGCAAAACGTACACGACGTAATTTTTTTACCTCAAAGCCAATTGATTCAAACATACGTCTAACCTGACGGTTTCTTCCTTCAGTAATAATTATACGAACAAGTGTTGTTCCATATTGCTTATCATATTCTTCAATAAAAACCTCTGCTGGCTTTGTTTGAATACCATCAAGCATAATACCTTTTTTTAGCTTAGCAACCATATCAAGACCTAAATGACCATTTACACGTGCTAAATATTCCTTTTCAATATTATTTGAAGAATTAATAAGTCTATTCATAAGTTCACCATCATTTGTCATCAATAATACACCTGATGTATCATAATCCAAACGCCCAATTGGGAAAATACGATTTTTCTTTACCTCTGCTTGCATCAAATCCATAACTGTACGACGACCTAGGTCATCATGTGCAGTTGTTAAATAACCTGTTGGCTTATATAAAACAAAATAAACCTTATCCTCTTTAACAATTAGCTTACCATCAACCTTAATTTCATCAGTTAAATAAGCTTTTCTTCCAAGTTCCGTCACAACCTCACCATTTACGGTAACCTTACCATCTTGAATTAATTTTTCACTTGCACGGCGTGATGCAACACCACACATTGCCATAATTTTTTGTAAGCGAATAGCTTCTGCCATTAAAATCATCTCGACTTTCTATATATTTTCGTCTTATTATAACATATAAATAAAAAAAAAGACATAGGAAATTTCCTATGCCTTATTAATATACTATGTTCAAAGTTTAATTACATTGATTCATGGATAGTACGGCTGATAACATCATCTTGTTGTTCCTTTGTTAACTTGATGAAGTTTACAGCATATCCTGAAACACGAATTGTAAGTTGAGGATACTTCTCAGGGTGCTTTTGAGCATCTAGTAATGTTTCACGATTGAATACATTAACATTTAGGTGGTATCCACCATCAGATACATAAGTATCTAGCATTTGAACTAAATTATCTACCTTTTGTGACATTTTTCTTTACCTCCGAAATTAGTCTTCATCCTTACCAAGTGAGTTTGGTGTAATTGAGAATGTATTAGAAATACCATCTCTTGAATACTCATATGGAAGCTTAGCTACTGATTCAAGTGATGCTAGAGCACCATGAGAATCACGTCCATGCATTGGATTAGCACCTGGAGCTAATGGTTGACCTGCCTTACGTCCATCAGGAGTATTACCAGTCTTCTTACCATAAACTACGTTAGAAGTGATTGTTAAAATTGACATTGTAGGAACTGACTCACGATATGTATAGTGCTTTCTAATCATGTTCATGAATGTCTTAACTAGCCATACAGCAATTTCATCTACACGGTCATCGTTGTTACCATACTTAGGGAAATCTCCTTCAGTCTTGAAGTCAACAATTAAGCCTTCAGCATCACGAATAGGAGTTACCTTTGCATACTTGATAGCTGATAAAGAGTCTACTGCACATGAAAGACCTGCAACACCTGTTGCGAAGAAACGACCAACCTTAGTATCATGTAAAGCCATTTCAAGAGCTTCATATGAATACTTATCATGCATATAGTGAATTAGATTTAATGTATTAACATAAACATCTGCTAACCATTCCATCATTACTTCATACTTATGCTTAACATCTTCGTAAACTAGTTGTCCATCTCCTAAAATTGGTTGATATTCAGGTCCTACTTGCATAGCCTTACCAGTAACCTTATCCTTCATAAGCTCATCCTTACCACCATTCATAGCGTATAGTAAGCACTTAGCTAAGTTTGCACGAGCACCGAAGAATTGCATATCCTTACCAACTCTCATTGAAGATACACAGCAAGCGATACAGTAATCATCACCCATTTCAGGACGCATTAATTCATCTGATTCATATTGAATTGATGAAGTCTTAATAGAGATATCAGCACAGAATTGCTTAAATCCCATAGGTAATCTCTTAGACCATAGAACTGTTAAATTTGGTTCTGGAGCTGGTCCTAAGTTTTGAAGTGTATGTAGTACACGGAAGCTGTTCTTAGTAACTAATGTACGTCCATCAGTTCCCATACCACCAATTGATTCAGTTACCCATGTTGGGTCTCCTGAGAATAGTTCGTTATAAGACTCAATACGAGCAAATCTTACCATACGAAGCTTCATAATGAAGTGGTCCATTAACTCTTGAGCCTCAGACTCAGTTAAGATACCTCTCTTCATATCTCTTTCGATATAAATATCTAAGAATGTAGAGTTACGTCCGATTGACATAGCTGCACCATTTTGATCCTTAACAGCAGCTAGGTAACCAAAGTATAACCATTGGATTGCTTCCTTAGCATTTTCAGCTGGACGAGAAATATCAAATCCATAGCTTGCAGCCATCTCTGTTAAAGCCTTTAATGCCTTAACTTGTTCAGCAACTTCCTCACGATCACGAACGCGATCAGGAGTCATTTCGCCACAAATAAGTGACTTGTCTAATTCCTTATGCTTAATTAAATATGCTGTACCATAAAGAGCAATACGACGATAATCACCAACGATACGTCCACGACCATATGTATCAGGTAGACCTGTTAAAATGTGTGCTGAACGGCAAGCTCTCATTTCAGGAGTGTAGCAATCAAATACTCCGTCATTGTGAGTCTTACGATACTTAGTGAAAATTTCATGAATTCTATCAGTTACTTGATAGCCATATTGAGCAGCAGCTTGCTCAGCCATCTTAATACCACCAAATGGCATTAAAGCTCTCTTTAAAGGTGCATCTGTTTGAAGACCAACAATCTTCTCAAGATCCTTATCAATATAGCCAGGCTTATGTGAATTAACTTGAGAAACGATATCGATATCGCAATCAAGAACTCCACCTTTAGCACGCTCTTGAGCCATTAATTCAAGAACCTCATTCCATAGTTTCTTAGTAGCGTCAGTTGCTGGAGCTAAGAAGCTTGCATCTCCCTCATAAGGAGTATAGTTTCTTTGGATGAAATCACGAGTATTTACTTCGTCATTAGACCATTTTCCAAGGGTGAAACCTTCCCATGCTTTGTTCATAGTATTAACCTCTTTCTTAATTTAAAATTATTAACTATTAATTGGATAGTCATAAAAAATTATTTTTCTAACTTTCCGTCAAATATTATCACACACTAGCATTATTTTGTCAAGAAATATGCTTTAAAAATTACTTTTTTTTCTATTTTATTTCATTAATCTTTGCATCCAGCCAAAGCTCAAGAATTTCTTCTGGCTGATACCCTTTACAGCGAGCTTTAATCTCACCATCTTTTGTTAAAAGAATTGTAGGTGCAGTTTGCACATCAAACAATTCCATTAAGTCAAGCGTATTTTCATCAGCTTCAATGTGAACTAAACGGCAATCATCTCTTTGGCCAATTATTTCTTTTAATATTGGCATTAAAGATAAACAGTTAGCACATGAATTTCCGGAAATTTCAATTACACAAATTCCCTTTAGTTCTTCTTTATAGTTTTTTACTGTAATCATTATTTTACCACCTTTAAAATTTCTCTTGCGTGTAAAACTTGCTCCTTAGTAGGTGGTTCTACACCCTTTAAACGATAAGGAATACCAAGCTTTTCGTATTTGACAATACCCATTGTATGATAAGGAAGTACTTCTACCTTATCAACCGTTTTTAAAGTATCAAGAAATGCCTTAAGCTCGTGAAGTTCTTCGTCATCAGTTGTAATTCCTGGTACAAGTACATGACGAATCCACATATGCTTATCATGTTCAGATAACCATTTAGCAAATGCAAGTGTATGGTCATTATAAACACCAGTTAATTCTTTGTGAGCATCACGATTTATATGTTTAATATCTAGCAAAAATAAATCGGCGTATTTAATAAGTTCCTCATGTTTTTTAACACTTTGAGGATCTTCAGGATCAAAGATATAACCAGACGTATCAACTGCAGTTCTAACACCCTGCTCGTGGAACAACCTCAAAAGTTCGATTGCAAAATCCAGTTGAAGTAAAGGCTCACCACCAGTAATAGTTACACCGCCCTTATCTCCCCAATAGCCTTTATATTTCATTGCTTGATTAACAATATCTTGTGCTTCCCATTCTTCTGCACCATCCTGACTCCACGTATCTGGATTATGACAGTATTTGCATCTTAAAGGACAGCCTTTAAAAAATATAACATAACGAATCCCTGGTCCATCAACAGTACCAAATGATTCAAATGAATGAATTTTACCCTTCATATTAACACCTCGGAAAAAGTATAACATTTTTTAACCCTTTAGACAATCAATTTACAAATAATGATTAAATAAAAAAAGCTTATCATTTATAGTATGAGATAAATAATAAGACATATAACAAAAATTATAATATTTACACTTATTGCAATCAAAAAGCATTTATTCAAGGATTTTATTTTAAAGGTACCTATATAAAAGCTTATTACATAAAGAGAGGCATCTGTTGAGCCTTGTAAAATACTAGATACAAAGGCAAGCTTGGATGAAGCACCATATTCATTATAAATTTTAATCATAAAGGCTAAAGATGCTTGACTTGACATTGGTCTAATTACCGCCTGTGCAAGCAAATCGGCCGGTATTTTTGTGCTTTTAAAAATGAATTCAATTAAGCCTGAAAGTCTTAATGCATTAATACAAATGTACATAGCAAGCATTGAAGGTGCAATCCTTAAAGAACTCTTAAAACCATCCTTAATACCTTCAATAAATGATTCATAAGTGTTGTTTTTCTTTATAATACTTATAGTGAAAATAATAATGAAAAGAGTAGGAATAATATATTTACTTATCATATTTAATAAGCACCTTATTTAAAACAATGGTGGTGAAAAAAGCAAACATACTTAATAGGAATGATGGTAAAATTATATCAAAAGCATTATCTATATAAGTTCCTCTTATTGAAATAATACCTTGAGGAATCAAACAAAAGCCTGAGGCATTTAGGGTTAAAAAGGTGATAATAGCCTTATATTCTTCTTTTTTAGAAAGAGATTCCATTGTTTTTAGCCCAGCTGTAGTTGCAGCACCATTTATTCCCAAAAAATTACAAATTAAATTAAGAGATATTAAATCAATATCATTATCTTGAAGAGTCGGAAATAAAAAACTCATTGGCTTATTCAAAAACCTCGTTAATAATTTAATAAGCCCTGAATCATCTGCCACCTTAAGGAGGCCTGAAAATAGCATAATACCGGCCGATGTGCTTACAATTAATTTTATTCCTTCTAGCGGAATTTCAAGTAGAGCATTAGAAGCCTCTGCACTTCTTCTTGTAAAAACAAAAAATGATAGGGCCACTATAAATATTATGGCGAATAATTTATTCATAAAAATCACCATTTAATTTTATGTTTTTACCTTTAAAATATGAAAAATCTGCCAGTTAAGCAAATAATTTCTTACTTAGAATATTCAATAAAGGTCATTAAAATGGACCAACATCTTTAGCATTATTTCTTTCAACTGTCTCACCAAATAATAAGCCGGACTGTCATCTCTAATAGGCTTTGACTAGGCCCAGTCAAACTATAATCCATATATTATTAAAAAATTGTTTTTAATCTTAAAACTAACTTTTTCATAAGACGTAAGACACATAATATTGCTTTGATAGCATTTATCATTTTTTAAATCCATATTTATTATATTCCTACAAAACAATCAAATTAATATTATCAATAAAAATACGATACTATACCTACACGAGACAAACAAAAAGAATCTATTCTTGCCTGATAGATTCTAAATTGATTTATTTTGTTTTAATTGGAAGTAAAAATAATAGTGCAGGATAAATTATAAATATATAAAAATATGCATATTTAAAGCATTCTTTATTGTTAATACCTACAATTATATATATCAGTGTAACTGCAACAGCAATTAAAATTGTTATTATTTTCTTTATATTACCCTGTAAAAAGATATACGCTAAGCTATATAAAATTACAAAAACAAGCATAATCCATAACCAGTAAGATGATTTAGCAATACTAAACATAGAAAATGAATCTTCTCCAGCTTGATATAATGGATAAGCAATAAATAAAATCACACCTAAAACTGTTAAAATTAATGCTAAAATGTCACATGTTTTTATATGAAGATCTAAAGTTTTTGTTGGGTCTAATTCCATTGTTGATACCAATGCTTCATTTTTAGCAATCGCAGACATGACAGGAATTCCTAAAAAATATAATACAACAAATTCTCCAAGTCCTACAGTCCATACATTATACCAAAAACCTGCTTTCCACATTCCAAAGGCAAGCCCTAATTCAAGTGGCACAATAATTTTGCATTTGATATTACTGGGAATAAAGCTGCGATAGGCATTTTTCTTATGAATATCATAGGAATAATTGCAAGTGCTGTTGCAAGAGTACCAAATAGCATATCATACCAACCAAGACTTGATGTAGTATTAGCAATAAAGCAACCTAAAATAAGACTTAAAGCATACTTAGGATTTAATACCACAAGTAATACTAAAATCTCACTTATTCTAAATTGAATAGGACCATAGGAAATAGGTGAAAATATCCAAGTTAGTGCAGCATAAAGTGCTGCAATTATTGCAGATTCTGCAATAAACTTAATGTTATTTTTTTTCATTTTTATTTCTCCTTGTTTTTTATTTTAAAAGATGGTTTGGCAAGGAACACCTTTACGAGCATACATTATAATAATTTTACAAAGTAATTGCAAGAAAAATTTAAATCATTAATATGGCAAATTAACATTTAACATCCTGAATTTCATCAAGCATGTCTATTTTAGTAAAAACCTGTATATATCCAGTATCATAAGGCTTTAAAAGTGCAATAAATAAGCCTTCTTCTCCTTCTAGTGTTTTTATAGTATACCAATTATTTTTATATTTTAGTTTTAAACCTTTAGCTACTAATTTTGTTTTATTAATTGACATTTTAACAATTGTTCCAGCATGAATCAAAGTTCCATCTACTGCTTCATAATAAAGCTTGCCATCAACATTTTTAATATTCTTTACCAGTAATGAGCAAGACCATACCTGACTTTTTTTAATAATTTCATCATCAATAATTTGATACTCACTATTTTCATTTGATATTAAATAATACATTTTTATTCCTCCATGGCATTCACTAATAACATTATACCATTTAATTATTAAAATAAACTAGTAAGAAGATAATTTTCCTTCAAACAAAAAATAATATAACAATATTTGACAAAAAATAACAATTATTTATTCTAATATACGTAATCATAAATATAGCAAATTTACTATTTTATATAAATTAATTTTATAAAGGAGATTTTAATTATGAATGAAAATATTACAACTAAAGACTTACTAAATTTAATTTTAGAAAATCAAGAAACACCAAAAACCACAGAAAGCAAAGAAATGGAACTTGAACAAGCTATTTCTTATTTTCTTGCAAATCAAATCAAGAACTCTGATGATACACTAAAGTATTATAAGATTGAATTTAATTGCTTAAAAACTTATTTTAAAATGTTTGATATTAGATCAACTAAAGACCTTAATAATGATTTTGCCCTTAAATTAATTAATACTAAAAAAGCTTAGGGAGTTAAAAATTGTACTATTAACAAAATGTTAGGAACTATCAAGGCTATGCTTAATTATCTAGTTAAAGAAAATCTTATTACAGAAAGTCATATTACTATGCAAAAGCTTAAATATAAAGAAGCTAAGCTTATAATACCTACTCCAGAAGAAATTCTTAGATTTAAAAAATATATGGATAATCAAGCTCCACTTGAATATCGAGTAATGTTTTATATTTTAATTGATACTGGTTTAAGACGAAGCTCAATAGCTAATCTTTTAATTACAGATATTAATCTTGATGAACAATCAATAATACCCTCACATACTAAAGAAAACAATGAAATAAAAGTTTATTTTGGAAATAAGACTAAATCATTAATTACTGAATTTATTATGCTCAAAAAAGGATTGAAATCAAAATTTTTATTTCCAAGTAAGAGCCCACAAAAGCCTATTGAAGCTACTACTATTACCAAAATTTTTATCGGTATTAGAAATGAACTAGGAATCCCCTCAATATCACCACATAGGCTTAGACATTACTTTGGAACTAATCTAATTAGAAATAATGTGAATCCAGAAGTTGTTAGAAAACTTTTAGGACATTCATCTATTTATATGACACAACGTTATATAAATTTAAACGATAATGCCTTAAAAAGTGCTTCTATTAACTATTCACTTGCAGATAACTTATAGAATCTACGAAATATGTATTTTTATGTCGAGAACTAGATTTTGCTCTAGTTCTTAATTTTGTAATTTAAACAACAAAAAAGCCTAGCTATAAACATCAAATAATGTTTTAGCTAAGCCATTTCTTTCCAATCTGGTGCGGGTAACAGGAATCGAACCTGCACTCATAAGAACTAGATTCTAAGTCTAGCGCGTCTGCCAGTTCCGCCATACCCGCATGTATAAGATTAAGCAGTTTAATATCGACTGCGATATGAATTATACCACTAGATAAATTCATTGTCAACAGTTTTTTTATATTTTTCCTAAAAACTGCCTAATCTATTTTTAATTCTTCTTAGGCTCGACAATTTCAAGAGGAGAAACCTTAAATTGATAATCTCCTTCTTTTATGGCAACACCCATAGAAGCATATAACTCATCAGTAGGAATAATAGATACACCTAAAATCGCGCTCTTATGTGTTTCATCTACAGGAACGCGTTCAAATTCATGAAGTCTCCATCCTTCAAGTTCCCCTGCTTTTGGAAGTATTGCCGTTACAACAGCAACACTATAAGTGATACCTTCTTTAGAAGCTACTAAAGATACTGGATTTGCACTACCATAATATACATTTTCAATTTTATAGCCTCTTTGCTCTAATGCCTTTACTGCACCTTGCATACAAAAATTATGTAGCTCATCTCTTGTCATTATCTTATCATTTGATAAACCACCCGTTGTAATTTCTGAAAGCTTATGCTCTTTAGCTAAATAGGTGCCAATATTTTGAATTCGATTATAAATTTCAAACTCATTAAATGTCAAATTATTATTTGTATATTCTTCAATAGCATTTTCACATGCATCCATATAATCATATAGTTTTTCTTCGATTTGAGGTGGCAAATTAAACTTAGCGCCTTCTTGTATTTCAAGTAAAACAAGCCATACTCTTACCTGACCAGGTCTTATTTCTGATAATATTTCTCTTTCCATTGCCTTAGCAAGGGCATAAGCACCTGACTCGCGGATGAATTGTAATTTAAGACTTGGAGCGATATGTCCATATGTTGAACACAGTGCCTCATTTATTTGTGTATTATCTTTAGTAATCTCATCAATATTTTTTAATTCAGATGGATTATTCAAATAATTTAAGATTTCTTCTTCTAAAGTCATTGTAATACCTCTTTCTTTCATTATTATTTTAATTATACCATTTAATTAATAATTTGTAAAAAGTAAATCATTGAATTTTAATAAAATTAAAGTATAATTCTAATGGGTGAGTTAAATGACGACAAATGAAATTCTAATTAATGCTCATAATGTTCGCCAAGCATTTATGAACAAAATTGATCTTTACATAGATAAAGTAGTTAATTATGCTAAAATAAATGAATTGTACATTAAAGAAATTAAAAAATATACAAATGATGATTCAGCCTATCAAGTTGAAATTCCTAAGTATTATAAGTTAAAAAAAACAAGTCCCAAAAAATTAAATCAAATCTTTACTTACTTTTATTTGATTTTTGCCAATATTACTAACGCTTATATAAGTTATCTTGATGATAACACCGATAATTTCTTTTCAAATTTTGATTTATACATTGAAAAAGACGTAAACAAAATCATGCATGCAATTAAAGATTTTAGAAACGGAGATTTATTTGATAACGAATTGCTTGAGTTTTTCCACGCTATAGATCCTGATGATGCTAAATTAATTGTTAAAAATGATATGATTGATATATATTTTATTCAAAAGCTTACTCATTATAAAAAATATGATGAGTTGTTGTTAATACTTGAACAAGTTAATATTTTAGGGAATTTAAAAGATGATTATATTTATAAATTCATCATTAAAATTTTCAATTTAATAAAATAAAAAGTCATCCCAAGGATGACCTTTTATTTTCATACATAATAAGTATGAAATAGAGAAAGTATTTTGTTAAAAAAGGAAAGTATATTTGTCTTCACCTTGAAGACGAATATATTATAAACTTTTTTCTAAAAAAATGCAATGCTTTTTTAAGAAAAATGTCGAATTTTGTTAATAAATGTTTTTTAAATTATAATTCAATACAAAAAGATGTAAACGCAATGTCTACATCTTGAAGTTTAGGGGGGTACCCTAGTAACATACTAGGGTATAAAAGGGGGTTGTGAATTATGAATTCACATTTGGGATAGGGATACCAACTTTTCGTTGGCTAGATTATTATACAATATTTTATATAATTTGCAAGCATTTTTTTACATTTTTAATTATAAAATCTTTTTCATACTTATTTTTCGAGGTTTTAAGCCTTTTTTTCATAAAATTGTAAAACATTTTTATTATCAGCCATAAAAGTGCCTTCTTTATTTTATAATACAAAACATATAGTCTTCTATCTTATTATTTTCATTTTATCTTTTATAGTTAAAATAATTTAAATTTAAATCCTCTATTTATAATATTTCCATTTTGCTTATTGATGCAATTTCTGGCCCATAATAACTTCCTGATAAAGTTTTTTCTTTTGATAATCTAATCGTATTTAATGCATCTGATAATTTACCAGAAAATGATATACCAGTTACAGGATATTTTTTATTTCCATCAAAATAATATCCTAATCTTATTTCCCCACCAATATAATCATTATATTGATCTAGTTGAATGCCAGAAAGAGATACACATTCAAGGTATGGTTCTTTATAAAGTTCTTTTTTACTAAAGCTTCCCTCTAAAAGTTCAGTACATGGTAGCATTCCTGTTACAGGTTTATTCATATATTGACATACCTTATTTGAGCCATATCCATTTACTATTACACCATCTTTAATAATATCTTGACTTTCAAGATCAATTCCATCAATGTCAAAAAAACTTGAAGATACAGATCCTTTTAGATTACCCAAAATCTTAATATTTAGTTTATCACATGAATCTGAATTTTGAATTTTATCACCAACATTATATAAGTTTTGATGTGTATAAATATAGCCGTAATTTGCATTTGTAATAATCGTATCTAAAATCTCAGAAATTTCATGTGGCCTTAAAATAATATTTCCCTTTAGCTTAGAATCTGGCTTTTTAGCTTCAAAACGAGCATGAACCTCTTCCATTTTATTTTTTATTTCCTTAGTAATTTCTTCAGGGTTTAAATAACCAACATGATATTGCTCATAAAGTTCTACGGATTCATCATTACCATTCCAGGTAGGAATAGCTTCTATCATTGTATCATATAAAACTTGTGTTTTTTTAAGTCCAGTTGAGTTTTCAACAATAACAGTTTTTTTAGTTACAAAGATTTCAAGAGCATTAATTCCACCATCCAAATAATTATCAGCCTTAAATACAGCTTCACTTATTAGGCTTGCAAGCTCATTTAATGAATAATTATTAAAATTAGAATCAGACTTAAATTCCTTTACTTCACCACTTGGCAATGTAAAAGGCTTATTATTAACAAGTAATGCATTTTGATAACCCATTTCAATTTTAGCCTTTATTTCATCTTCCGTATTAGATGCATAAACTGTAAAATCAGCCTGTCCAAAAAAATCATCATGATTAACATAAACAGTAGCCTTAACATTTGAAGTTTTAGTATGTCTTACAGTTTCAAGCTTTTTATGAACAAAGAATAATTCCGATGTTTCAATTAAATTTGTATTAACCTTGAAACCATCAAGTTTTTTACTTTTCTTTAGTAATTCAATTAATGTACTCATTAGCCTAATTTCACCTTTGCTTTCAAATGAGGGCCACCATCAGTTACACGAACCCATTCCTTATAGCCTTTACCACAAGCTCCAGCTCCTTCGATTTCAAAATAATCTGAAATCATTGTTATAGATTTTAATAAATCTGGTACATATCCTGACATTACAACTGGAGCAACGTAATTATCAGTTAACTTACCATCAACAATTTCAACACCATACTCAGCTGTACATTGTATAGCCCAGTTCTTAGGATCTTCCATTCCATTATTTGTTTCACATAAATAATATCCATGTTTAACAGATTTAATCATATCATCAAGCTTATCAGTACCAGGTTCAAAAAAAGTATTTGTCATTCTTGTATAAGCCTTATGACTAAATGCTTGCCTACGGCCATTTCCTGTAGGCATGGTACCAAGCTCAAGAGCTGAGGTTAAATCAGAAATTCCAGACACTAATACACCATTTTTAATAATTTGGGTATCTTGTGCTAAAATGCCATCATCATCAAAAAAATAAGATGCCGTTGAAAGAACTGATGCGGCGCCGTCACGCATATTAACAATAGGTGAAGCAACATAATCGCCAACATATTTCTTAGCTAACGCCCTATCCTTAACAAATTGGTCCATCTCAACTCCATGACCAAATGCTTCATGAGCAATTAAACCTGTAATAGATGGGTCTGTAATAACATCATATACACCCGGTTCAATTGGCTTAGCATAGGCCAAGTGATGAGCTTTATCAATTAATGAATCTATTTTTTTAGGTAACGTATCTAATACTTTGCTAATATCTTTGTCCCATGTACCACATCTTGCAGGAGTTACCTTGCCATTTTCTTTCCACATAATTCTAATATTACCATTTACCCAAGTATAGTTTTGGTCTAACATTTTATGCTCAGTAATAAACAGCTTAGAAACATCTAATGTCCCAATAGAAACAGATACATTAATGATATTTTCAGATTTTGATGTAACCTCATCCTTTAATTTTTGGACAAAAGCCATTAAATCATTAATACTATATTTATTAAAATCTGATTCTCTTTGAAATGATTTTACCATCTCTTCATCCTTAATATCTTTAGTATCAATCATTTTGGCAAGTAATCCGTCATTAATTTTTAAATCTGAAATAATATCATTTGCAAGTTTATTAATATCACCTGAAATATCATCTAGTGAATATTCAAAAAAGCCTTTATTATTTTTCATTTTAAGAACAAAGCCACATTCACTTCCGAGTCCTTCATCACTAATTGATGATGTACGAGTTGTAGATGCAATACTTTGGCATCTTACGTCTGTACCTAAAATACTTACATAACTAAAATATTTCTTTAAGGACATAACAAGCTCTTTAGCAGCTGTCTTTCTTGATTCGAGAAATTGTGATTTCATATTTTTCCTCCTTATTTTTGTTTTACAATTATTATAATACAAAAATATAATATATACAATGAAAATAATTCGAATATATAGAAAATATTTAATTATTAATTTTAAAAAAATTAAAAAAACTTAATCGATATATATAATAACAATTAAGTCTTTTTATGTATTTAGTTTTCTTTTTTATTCTCAATATGGCACAAAAAGATGGAATTACTAAACCAACATTATCATCATCAATAACACAAGCCTCATAAGGTGTAGATAATTTTATAATAATATCATTTTTCATTGATAATTTATTTTCGGGTAATAATTTTTTTAATTTTATATCTTGAAGTTCTTCTTTTAATATCCTACCTTTTGAAATGGCCTTTGGAATTAAAACCTTACCAATGGCTATTTGACTGATTTTAGTAGAAATTCGCGATAATACTTGTCATGATTGTACATCAAAAATATCTTTTATTAGCATATTTTTTCTCCTCATATAATATTATATTAAAAATCAATATATAATAATTATATCATTCCCAAGAATCTATCGAAAGGTTTTATTTTCTTAATATTTTAAAAATTTGTTTTTTATTCTAATTCCTTACAAATTTTTTTATCAAGCTTAAGCTCAAATTTATTAATTTTTTCCTCTATTTGTGCTATATAGCTTCTTTTAATCTTATCACATTGATCATCAATCTTATTAGCTGCATTTTTTATTGCTTCCGAATTCTTTAAAATATCTTCAACATTCTTTTTAAGGGATTCAAGAGGTTTATCAAGATAAGTATTTTTTATATCGTCAAACATTTTCAATAATTCATTTTTTGACTGTAACTCTAAAGATTTGGCATCGTGAGCTAAAATCAAATCTCTAAATCTTGTTGTTAAAGATGCTAGCATATTAAGGAAAGTCATCATATATGCAGGTCTTACAACATACATGTTTTCATATTCTTTCACCTTAAATATTGGTGCTATATTTGGTTTATCAAGTTCTAGATTTGATACTAAAGCAGCATATTTGCATTCCTTTTTTTCACGATTTTTGTCAAGCTGTTTGTAATAATCAGCATTTGTTTTTTTATTTACAGAATCAGGATTTTCATCCTTCATATCTAAACATACTGAAGCTAAAAGCTCATTAGGATTATGCTTCTCATCTGCATATACCTTAAAAATATAATCAGCCTTAGAACCCTTAGTTTCTCCCTCATCTTTAATAACTTTGTTATCTTTATCCCAAGTACAGTTAAAAAGACCATTTTGCATATAAGAGTTAACCTCTCCATCACACCAAGCCTCTAGGTCTTCTCCTGTTTGTTTTACATTCATTGATGCTTTTGCTCTTTGAAGGCCATTAATTATATTTTCTTTTTCTTTAATTTCATTTTCATATTTTTCTTTTTGTTCAGCCAATAATTTTAATTTTTCATTTTCAAATGAATTCTTTAAATTAGCTACCTCATTTTCAGCCTTGATTTTTTCTAAATCCTGTTTAGAACGCATTTCACCTAATTTATTATTAAAATCGTTTTCCATTTCAAGTTTTACTTGTTTAACCTGATTTTCATATTGAGCAATAATTATATTATACTTTTGTTCTAAAGCTGCATATTTACTATTAGCTTCATTTTTATATTTATTTAATTCCGCCTCGTTTTTAGAAGTTAAATTTTCTAAATCACTCTTTTTTGTAGATTTTAAAATTTCAATTTCTTGTTTTAGGCCTGCAATATTATTTTCATATGTTTTAGCAACTTCTTGTTCTTTAATAACTAATGCTGATTCATTTTGTTTCTTTAAAGTTAAAATAATATTATTTAAATCTGCTATTTTATTTAAATATTCTTTTTCGATATTTTGAGCATTAATTTTTAATTCAGACTCATGTTGTTTTTCAAGTAAGGAAATTTTATTATTAAGTTCATTAATTTTCACAAAATTTTCCGCATCTAATCTTTTTTTAAATTCCGAAATTTTATCTTCATACACTTTGTCTTTACCAGACGCAATTAAAGTTTCAAGATATGATGAATCAACTTGGGTTAATTCTTCTAAATCAATTAAATCCCCTTTTTTTCCATCTTCTGCAAGTTCTAAAAGGCTTTTTTCTTTTACAATAACATTTAACTTTTTCATTTTTTTACTCCTTTAGTAACTATTAATTTAGTTATAATTTAATTTTATAAAGTTCATTGAATTAATTTTAACTCATTTTTTAAAAATTTTAAACTACATTTTGTCTTTAACCAAAAAAGATGAAGACGTTATATCCTTCACTTTTTTTAGTATTAAAATGATTAATTTTATCTTTTAAGTGAAATCAAATTACTCTTTTATTTTTAAAGCAATCGCACATATAATCATAAAATTCTTCTAAAAGCTTTTCATTGCAAATACCATAAGGATTTTTCTTAACCTCAATATATCTTGTAATAATAAAATTTGAATCTGCAAAAAGTTTTAAATCATTTTTTAAAACACCCGATGTAAATTCTGGAATAAAGCCTATACCATTATCCTTTTTAATTAAATCATGAATTGAATTAATATTCTCACATTCAAAAGCAATATTAGCTTTAATATTTTTTATATTAAAATAATCATCAATTGTTTTTCTAAGTTCTTTATTTACAGTAAATGTTATAAAAGGGGCACTTTCTAAATCAGTAATATTCTTTATTTTATTCCAAAAAAAATTGCCAGATGCTAAGCATATCTCCTCTTTAAAGCCTTCTTTAGCCGTTTTAACTAAAATATCACAATCATCCGCTCCTGAAAGAGTAAGTGAAAATGTTATATCGTTATGTTGTTCCTTAAAATTTAACATAATATTAGTAATAAAATTAGATGCAACCTTTGCACATATTTTTATATGATTGCTAAGCTTTAAATGCTCTATTTCTTCTTTAATATTATGAAGTTTATTTAATGGTTCTTCAATATTATTTTTCAACCATACTCCCCACTCAGTAAGTTTAATATTTCTTCCTACTCTTTTAAATAAAGAAACGCCTAATTCATCCTCAAGATTATGAATTTGTTTAGTTAACGCAGGCTGAGCGATATTAATTTCTTTACTTGCACGAGATATATGTTCGTATTTAGCAGTTAAATAAAAGTAGTATAATTGCGTAAGCTCCATAAATCTATATCCTTTCGTTATTAAATATATAATAATTATATATTATAAATTATAATTAATCAATTATATAATAGATTAATGGAAATGAGGTATTGTTATGGAACATGATTTAACAAAAGGAAAAGCATCAAAGGTTTTATGGCTTTTTTGTCTTCCTTTATTTGGAAGTATAATTTTCCAACAATTATATAATTTAGCCGATAGCTTAGTTGCTGGTAAATTTATTGGTGAGGATGCCCTTGCTGCGGTTGGAAACGGTTATGAGGTTACCCTAATTTTCTTAGCATTTGCATTTGGATGTAATATTGGCTGTTCAGTTGTATCATCGAGATTATATGGTGAAAAAAGATATAATTCCGTTAGATGTGCAATTTATACCGCACTTATTTCAACAATTGTATTATGTTTAGTTTTAACGGTTCTAGGACTTTTTTTAACAAAGCCCTTATTAAAGCTTATTAATACACCAGATAATATTATTAATGATTCCCAATTATATCTTAATATATATATTTATGGCTTAATATTTGTCTTTATTTATAATGTTTCAACTGGTATTTTTACTGCTCTAGGTGATTCGAAAACACCATTTATTTTTCTTGCTATTTCTTCAGTTTCAAATATTGGTGTTGATATTTTATTTGTAGCAGCCTTCAAAATGGGAATTTCTGGTGTTGCTTGGGCAACTTTTATTTGTCAGGCAATAAGTGCTATCCTAGCTTTTATAATTGTATTTAGACGTATTGAAAAACTGCCAGTTGATGAAAAAGAAGAAAGAAAAATATTTTCATTCAAGTTACTTAAAGAAATGTCAATTATTGCCATTCCCTCAACTCTTCAACAAAGTTTTATTTCGATTGGTAATATAATGATTCAAAGTGTTATTAACGGATTTGGTTCTAGTGCAATTGCAGGCTACAGTGCCGCTGTTAAGCTTAATAATTTGATGATTACATCATTAACAACTGTGGGTAATGGTATTTCAAATTACACTGCTCAAAATCTTGGTAGTGGAAAAGTCAAACGTGTTCATGAAGGCTTCTTAGCCGGAATAAAAATGGTATTAATCCTTTGTATACCTTTTATTATTTTATATTTAACTGTTGGAAAATATCTTCTATTGTTATTTATGGATAAATCTAGTGAAGAAGCAATAAAGGTTGGTATGATGTTTTTAAGAATCGTAAGTCCTTTCTATCTTATAGTAGCTGCAAAGCTAGTAGCTGATGGTATTTTAAGAGGTTCTTCTAAAATGTTTTTCTTTATGATTGCTACCTTCACTGATTTAATTTTAAGAGTTCTTCTTGCTTACATATTATCTAAGCCTTTTGGCACAAATGGAATATGGACATCTTGGCCAATCGGATGGATGATAGCTGCAATCCTATCAATTACTTTTTACTTTATTGTAATGAAAAAAATTAATAAAAATCAAATTGCATAAAAAATGGTCGAGTAAAATTATTGTGAGCCCCATAAGTTGGACTAGTATAAAATACTAGAAAGACTTGTGGGGTTTTATAATGAAATTAAAACTAGAGGATAAATTAAAAATAATTGCAATATATGAAAATGGTCATTTTGCTCCGTTGATATCTAAAAATTTTAAAATTTCTTCATCAGTCATTAAACAGTATTTAATACCTTGATCCAGACAAGCTTGTTTATAATATTGCTAAATATATTTTTAATGAATCGAATAAAAAGCTTCATGATGATATATCCATTTTAGCAATTAAGTATATTAAAAGTTCCTTCAATAAAAGTCTTTACACATTTATTAAAGGAGCTTTATTAAATATAAATATAATACTTTTGTTTTATGATTTATCAAGATACTCCAGAAGACCATTGTAAAGTGATAATGTATCCTTATCCTTTTCAAGGCCTATTACGACATATACATTTTTCTTTAAAAGGATTACTACGCTATGCTTAGATTTTTTTGAAACATATGATTCATATCTACCATAAATATCGTTATAAAATATTCCAACCTCTGAATCAGAATATTTTATTTCATCTATGAATTCATTATCATAAATAGTTTCCTTATATTCAATACTTTCAATATCATCATATTTATATCGTGATAAAAAATAATCATTTGTAACAACTAATTCCGTGTCAGTAAGACTAGCTTCTATTTTACGAGGTGGAAATAAACAATGAATATATATTAATATACCAACAATACATAAAACAGCAATAGCTAAGCATGATGATAAAATTATAATAATTTTCTTTTTCATATTAAATATTAACCTTACGCTTTCCCTCTAAATATTTTTCCCAAGCAAATTTATTTAGAACAATATTATAACTATTCAAAGCAACAACAGGAGAATTAGCTAACGACCATCTAACAATAAATGGTCCATCAACAAGTGTGTCTAAGCTTTCACCACATAGTACACAATTAGTGTACCTTGAATGATTAGAGTCAACAGCATGGGGTTCAGTTTTTCTTGTTCCATCTGATGATATTCTTACATGCATTTTTTTATTATACCTCTCAAAAGTATCTTCAATCTTAGATGTAATTTGACTTTTATCAATTGAAAGGGTATATGCACCATTTTGACTATCATTATAACCATATACCTTTAAATAGACCGTTTCAAAATATGTCATTTCCACTTGAACATTAAAGTTTAAACTTTCACCACCATCATCATTTATTGCAATATAACTCGCATCCTTAGATATTGATGAAAAAGCTTCAACTTTTAAATCGATATCACTACTACTATAAAATGAAAATTTACCTTTCGTATTTCCACTAGAAAATGAATACCATTGATAATCACCTCCAACCATACTTGAATTATAAGTGCTATTAATTTTAATAACATTTTCATTTAAATAAGTTGAATAATTATTTCCAACATCAGTATACACTAATGCATCATTATGGATTTTTTTTATATTGTAAAAAAAGCCATTAGCAACACAATGAGAAAGATAATTTTTTAACTCACCATTTTGATTCATCGCCATCCATTTCTCATATAATATAATAGCTCTTGCATTATTATGCAAATCCATTTTATTATTCAATTTATCACCACCAGCTTCATGTGCAGTCATTAATTTTTGAGCAAAATCTTTTGATATATCTCTATAAAGAATACTTGTTAAATACATATGTCTAAATGCATCCGAATCATCATCCGCATTATTTACACCATACATTTCTTTAGTAGTTTTTGTGGCATCATTAGCCAAATTATTTACCTTAAAAAAGCCCGATATACCTAAATAATGATATATCAACCAAAATTCTTCAGAAGTTAATCCACCTATATATTTTTGTTTATTGTAAATGTCGTCATATACTTTATTGATTATTTCATCATCTGTGTCATTTGGAAAACAATCTCTATAGTACTCTATTGTATCAATAATAGTTGTTAAATCCCAATCATTTAATTGATTTGTCACATCAGTATTATTAGATACATCGATCATTTGATTTTCAAAAGCATAAGACTTAACCGAGAAAAAGTTAATAGCAAAAAAAGCAATAGCACCAGTAAAAAAAGCAATTTTTATTTTTTTCATTTTTATAACCTCCATTTTTATATATCGGTCAGTTTTATTACTCCCACTCCCATCCAAACAGTATCAACCTAGTTGTATATTATCAACAAAACCATGTTTTGTCAATATTTCTTTTAAAATATTTTGCTATAGCATATATTTTTATTATTTTATTTCATTTAAACTATATTTTTTCGTTTTATTTTCGTTATTTTTTTATTAAAAAGGCTGTGAAAATAGCTTTCATAGACCCTTTACTTTCTAAAATGAATTTTAATATATTAAATTACTAATGTCTTTTTATGCTTTCTTCTAATAACTATAATTGAAGAAACCGCCCTCTTCAATTAAAATAACCACACATACTACAATGAGAATATAGCCTCATAATCATTTACATTCATTTTCATTCTAGTATTAATGGATTTTATTAAATTACCATTACTTTCCATATTTTTATATAATAAATAAACGACATAATCAAGCCGTAGTTTCATTATAATCTATTTTTCTTATTTTATAATATATTTTAACAAGCTTCCTATAACTCCATAGTTCAGGTACTGGATATAATGGATTAACCTCTTTGTTGGCATAAAAGACCATTTGCTTTATATCATTAGAATTTATATCTATTAAATTAGGTATTCCCATTAAACTATTTAATTTTAAAGTTTTACGCTAAGTTTAACTAAAAGTTGGTATTTGTACAAAATTAAGAAACTTACATAAAAAAATATCTGCATCCCCTAACCTACACTTTAATAATACCATTTACATTATAACAAAATTAAAAGGATTAACACCTACAACATATAGACATCAATCCCTAAATAATAAAATATTAAATTAATTTTATTTTAGTCCAGCTTTAATGGCTCACCCTAGTAAAATCGACCTTTTATTTTATTTATCGAATTCTAAACGCATTTGATACCATATAACATTTCCATGTACTGATTTACTAATTCCTTCATTCTTAAATCCAAACTTATTGTAATACTCTATCAATGATTCCTTGCATGTTAAAACTACTCCTTTTCGACCTTGTGTATATGCATCATCTATTACACACTTAATCAGTTTAGCCGCATATCCTTGATGCCTATGAGTAGGAATAGTATTAACACCAAATATCATTTGCCATAAACCATTTTCATTATGCATAGCTGCATTTAAGTACATATCATCTTCTAAGTCTGGTTTATTAGTAGCCATTCCATCTACAAACGAAATCAGCTTATTTGCCTCGTATAGTAGCCAAAAATGATTACCATAATATTTAATTCTTTCTTCAAATTCATCCTTACTTGCAGCCTCAGATGCAGGAAAGCATAATGATTCAACACAGGTAATATCATCAAGTTCTTTTATTGTTGCACATCTTATTTCCATTTTATCAAATTCCTTTAAATAGTCTTTTTTAAAACACTTTTATCAAAAAAACAATTTTTTTATGAAATCTTTATTATAAATTTTTATCTAATAAAATTTGTGGCTTGACGAACTTCTTTATCAGGGAATCCATACGCTTCTTTGCCAAGAGAAATAGCCTTTATTAAAAAAGCCATATTATGAGCTAACGTCCGCATTGTTTGAAGTCCTTCAAGATCCTCTTTAGCATCTCCTGGAAGACGTCCATGAACGCTGTTCCAGTACTGGCTTGATACAACCGGCATTCCAGAAATAGTAAAATATTTATTTAATTCATCAAATGTAGAACTACAACCGCCTCTTCTTGCAACGGCAATTGAAGCACCAACCTTAAAACGCATGTCAAAATGTGAACTATAAAATAAACGATCTAATGTTGCAATTAAAGTTGCATTAGCTGAAGCATAATAAACAGGACTTGCAACTATTAAACCATCTACTTCTTCAAATATTTTAGATAACTCATTAACCTTATCATTAAATACACATTTCCCATTTTTTAAACAATAACCACATGCAATACAACCTCTAATATTATCAGAACCTATTCTAACTACAAGAGGCTCAATGCCATCATTCCTAAGTGTTTTAGCTACTTCAGAAACTGCAACACTTGTATTTCCATTTTCTCTTGGACTTCCATTAATAATTAAAACCTTATGCATATTAAAACCTCACTATTTAATTTTATTATAACTCTTTTTCTTACATTTTTCATTATCTAAAATTCCTAGATAAAAAGAGATTGGAATCAACTAATCTTAATAAAATTCAAATATTTAAGTATGCGTTATTAACTGGTGATTCCAAATGATTAAGCTTTTCATCATTCAGTCAAAAAGTATTTAGGATTATCTACATCAATAATTCCAGGACACCTCAAAAGAGTTGTGTTCACATTTGTACTTGCAATTAAATCAGCTGCTTTTATATATTATGGTCTTTTTTTAACATATATATTAAGTATCTTACCTCTAATTTCTTTAATTTCTTGATAAATTCCCATACCCATTATCCAAATAATTTGTTTAATCCTTATATTAGAAAGATTATTAACAATATTTTGAGCCATTATAAGAACATCAACTTCATTTGAACATAGTAAGATATCAATATTATCAAGGGCCTTCTTAACATCTTCTTCATTTAAAGCGTCACCTTTTATAATATTTATTTTTTCAATACTATTTCCTTGAAGATTACCTTCATTTCTTACAAGCAAAGTTAAATTTATATCATCCTCCTTTATTAATTTTCTTGTAATATACAAACCTGTATGGCCTGGACCACCAAATATAGCAACATTTTTCATATTATATATTCTTCCTATCATTATATGATATACTTAATATACATACATCGTGTTACTCAAGGTCAAGCATTTTTTTAATAAGGGGGAAATATGCAATATAAAATAAAAGATGTATGTCACCTATTAAATTCAACCGTTTATTCCGTACAATATTATTGTGATTTGAGATTAGTTTCTTCTTTTAAATATGACAAAATGGAAACCGTTTTTTTGATAATGAGGCACTAAATTGGCTTAAGGGAATCAATTTTTTGAGAGCTAGTAGAATGCCCATTTTAGAAACAAAAATATTTTGCTTAATGTCAAAAAGGAAGTTCTACCAAAAATGAAAGAAAAGAAATATTAATTAAACTATTAAATAAACCCAAAGACGAACTTAATATATTAAAGAATAGAATTGAAGTCTAAAAAATAAAATCGAATCATTTTCAAATGACAATGATAGTACAAATCCATTAAATTGGTAATATCTTTAAAATAACCACACCTATTCATAGTATTTTTACTTTTTCAATTAACAAAAGCAAAAATAATTTATATTTACATCTTCCTTTTCTTAATGATATGTTATACTAAACATATAGAAAGTTGGTACTGATATGAGAATAAAACGAAAATCATTACTTAAACT